>OFBH01000092.1_pt1 | contig 8497 bp, 14 predicted proteins | sample 1520511 | NCBI WGS metagenome assembly OFBH01 (sample SAMEA3696448, study PRJEB22514) | metagenome | biome: water; feature: marine; material: hydrothermal vent | place: Pacific Ocean | collected 2014-08-15 | depth 1539 m | reverse complement strand
AATATAAATCATCAAGCAAAAATTTTTAGTTAATTCATTTTCTTTTTTGATATGGCAGAAACTTCTTTCCTCGCAAGCCTTGCCTGACTAGTTTGTTAAACCTCTTTCCATGACTTAGGTATGGAAACCTCTGGTGGATCAATTCATGCACGATTGTATTCTCTAGATCCTTGTCATTAGAAATTTTCCTGACATTTATGAATATGAGATTCTGCTTATTGTACGAGAGACCCAGATATTTGTAGGCTGAAGTACGAGCACCTTCAGTCATTTCCCTTGGCATGTCAAGAACCTCTCGGGTAGTAAGAAGTACCTTTGGTTCTGGAATAGAAAAACGGCTAGCATAAATGCCAGCTATTTCATAAATTCTAAGCCTCAAATCAGGATCTAATTTCACATAATCTAATGCCATAATGTTAGTTTATCACACGATGTCAATTGTTGTTTGATCTTGGTTTACCTTTGCAAAGTAGGGTCAAAGTATGAGACTATAACGAACATACTTGGCATGATTTTTATTATTATTTCGACCCAGTTTTCTAGTTGAAACCACTATTCCAGCTAAGTACCAGAAGATACGACGAAGAGATCACTCTAGTGAAAAAAGCTATGGAAGAACTTGAAAGTAATTGCAAAGTAAAAGATGGTTTTGAGATTAAGGAACCGTTTGCAAAAGCTGGTTGGACTTTTTTCAATCTTGTTCTAAGCGCAGAGATGACATCTGTCATAGAAAATTCAGGTATGATGGAAAACGCAGGAGGATTTAGAATAAGCGAGCAGTTAAAAAATTTTCTTGGTCACTTTCTTGAATCAAAGGGCAGCAACGTAAGAATCACGAAAATCAACTACTAGCTATTATACTAAAACCGCCGTAAAGTCAAATGATAAAAAGCACCGGTTGGTGTATATCACATGTGGTATCTTTATTTTACAATTGGCCTGGCCGCGGCCTGCATAGGAATACCGCTATTCCTTATTTATTGGACTGATAAGAGAAGCAAAAGGTCATTCGAGAAAAAAAATAAAAAGTCAGACGATATGGCAGATTTGGATCATTATTGAGGCTGGCAGATTATACTTAAAGGAACAAAACACCATATTCTGCCATGGGACTGTTTGGAAAATCCAAAGCGGAGAAGATAGCCGAATTTAAGGAAAAGCAGTCCATGCTGAATGGTAGGGAACTGAAAAAACTTCTAACGATGTTCAAGGAAAACCGGGATGAGATAGAAAAGCGTACGGGCAAGAGACCTGACATAGATGACACGACAAAATTATACATGCAAAAGGTTCTGAACGTCTGGCTGTCTGAGGGGAAGGACATTGATGACGAAAAGTTTTGGAATGCAGTTGACCATAACAAGCAGTTTGACTATCCGGTTGAATATTACGAAAGGCGAAGAAAAAACTAGATAATATTTTTAGACTTGGCCGAATGCTAGATCAGATTCCTGCAATTTGGTTTTCAGTTCATGAATCTTGCTTTCTATTTTGCGAATTTCTATGACTTCATATGGTCGGTTAAATTCCATGCTGCGCAAGTCATGCTCTAACCTGTCAAGCAGTGCGTGTGGGTCTTCCTCTTCTGCCATGAAAAACCTAACTAACGGTTCTATTTATACAAAATGAAATGAAAAAATCTGAGCTAAGGGAGCTTGTTGCCAAGTGGAAGGACCTCAAAAGAAGGTCGAAAAATCATGATCTCTCTGAAAAGATAAGGCTCATCGAGCACCAATATTATCACGAGACAGGAAGGAGGCTTGAGGACGAGTTGGACGGAAAGGGTCTCCATGACCTGTACCGACACACCACAAAGCTGATAAAATAATCTAAATTTTTGGCATATCTGTAGGGATACTTTCAATAAAGTAGTATTCGACAAACCCGCCTGTCAGTAGCAGCCCAATGAGAATTGCAATCTCGAGCCCAATTACACGGTAATCTGGGCGTATTGGCATCCTTTTGATCATCTTGTGGACGATCATATAGCTGCGGGACATTGCTATCGAATAGGCTGCAATTTCCATCAATCCAAAGGGAGACATGAATAGGATTGTTAAGGAGGGGACGTTTGCGAGCATCGGACTGGCATCCTTTAGCACTGAAAAAGCCATTCCAGTAGAGAATGCTGCAAATGCACCCCATGCAATGCCAAACCCTGGAATGAACATTGGAAGTGCAAGCAATGTGTTGTGGCTAAATATCCCAACGGCATCTATTTCGTCAAGCAATGTCTCAAACTCTTCCAAAACTATTGCACTCTCCTCTTCAGAAACTTGAACCTCAGCTCCTATTGCAAACGAAGCTGAAAATATTCCAAGAAAGATAAAAAATAAAACAATACGGTTTAGCATCTTTAAAACAAAAATCATTAGAACACTTGAATGTTTTCAGAGAAAAACTACCGGTTTGAAGACAGAAAAAAAAACTGTCTTCACGGTATTATAGGGTTTATTCTTGGGCGCTTCATCTAGAATTTGCCCGGCGTTACCCTCAACACGCTTGCTTGTATTACACCATTATAGTATATAGATGCGATCTATCAATTCTATATAGATTAGGCACGAGACGTATAATTTTGGTTTTTTTATGAGATGATTCTATGGATAACCATGGATTCAGTCTGTCCCAAGTGTAAAAGGGATCTAAGAAAGCATACCAGAAAAGAATTGGTAAAGTGTTCTTTGAAATATTGGGTATCAGATTGGAAAAAAAAGGATTGAGAAATCATGAAAATAGTTCACGGCAGTCCAGGGTTTGGTTCCATGTTAACAGAAGAACAAACCGTTGAGTTTCTCACAGATAAAAAACTAAATCTTTTACTTGGCACAGTTGGCGGGAGCGGTGATCCGTTCATACATCCTGTATGGTTTTTGTATGAAAACGAAAAACTGTACGTTGAAACATCCAAGACATCAAAGAAAGTTCAAAACATTCGACATAAGAACATGGTGTACTTTTGTATCGACGATGAGAATCTTCCATACAGGGGCGTCAGGGGAAAAGCTTTGGTAAAAATATCAACTGACGTTGAAGACAACATACCGATTGCTGAAAGAATTATGATAAAGTATACTGGTGACTTGGAGAACAAGGTTGCAAAAATGTTGATGGACGGAGTAAGAGCGGGTCAGTCAGCAATCTTGGAAATTAGTCCGGAATATTATTCCACATGGGATCACAGTGAATCTTAATGAGAAAATTTTCATGTGGTAAAAAATCTAAGACTGAATTTCTAATAGTTTTTAATTAGGTCTATTCTTCTTCGTCTTCTTCATTAGCTTCAGAAGTACTTCTGTTAGGCCTGATTGGTATGTAGATTTTTGTCATTAAACAAAATATAGTAAAAAAACAGATGGATATGAAACTAGGTTATCAAAGGTTGTCTAAGTTGTTATTTTGAATAGATCATTTGGAAATCAGCTACGATTCTGATACTAGGAGAAATTTTATCGAGTTTTACATTCAACAGAAATTGATTTTGCTGTGGTATAGTAAACCAGACACAGGAGTCCAAGTGAAACGAGTCGGAGTGGGATTTCGTAATTTGTCAAAAATGCAGTTGCCGTCCCAGCTACAGTTCCAAATGTAGATATGATTGAAAAACCGATCGGGCCACAGCTGCAAATTCCAGCTGATGCGCCAATTATTGAGCCGACTATACCTCCACCGATTTTTGTCGTACTTGTTTGCAGAGTTCTTATTCTGTAAATGTTCATGGGAATTACAATTGCTGACATTAAAGAAATAGATATGATCAATGCAAAACTGGTTATTCTATCTTCAATCACATTAAATATAACAAATGGTTCAATGAAAAGAAATTCAGACAGTATGGATAGTGGTATAAACATACAAACAAAAATTATTCCGGCAAGTGTAACATATGAAACACTTGAAAACACCAGACTAAAGTGATTCAATTTAAAGCATTGATTCTATCGTTGCCGCAAAAACAGAATATGGCTGTGCGCCACCAAGTTTTTTTGTTGTACCGTCAGATGAAACTAGTATAAACGTCGGAGTCTGTGTCGCACCATTTTTTACTGCGTCGTCATAGTTTGCCTTAACACGTTGTTTATACTTTGAAGAATCCATACACTCGTTAAATTCATCCATATTCATGTCTAGCGAGAATGCAAACGAGTTCAATCTGTCTCGATCGGCCCATCCGCTATCAGGAGGTCCGTCCTGGAAAGTGTAAAGTATTGTATGATACTCCCAGTACTTTCCTTGATCATCAGCACAGTAAGACGCATGTGCAGCTTTTGGAGAGTCACGTCCTAAAAATGGTAGATCTACAAAAACTAGTTTTGCCTTTCCTGTTTCAATATAATTATCAATTAGAGTGGCTCTGGTATTGTGGAACCAGTGGTAACAAGCTTCACACTGATAATCACCAAACTCAACTATTGTCACAGGAGCGCTCTCTGAACCTAGTATGGGCGAACCATTTTCAAACTCCAGTTGTGCCTTTTGTTGGGATTTGAGAAACTGTTCCATAACCATCTCATTACTGCTTTCCCAGCCAGTTTGATATGAGGTAAAGCCAATAACCACAGCTATTACAATAATAACAAATGTCCCTGCAACGATAACAGGTTTAGCGTCCATTTTTTATTAGATTTTTTAAGAATTAAAAAAGCTATGCAAATTTTAATTTGTTATTTTTTTTGCCGAAAGATATCTGTAATTTTCTGGACTGCCGTATCAATTGGGCAGGATTCACAGTAAATTCCATGCTGCCTTTGAAAATGCTTCTCAAGCCCTTCCTTGGTAAAAAATGAGGCTTCACACTCGGCGCAAAGATGCTGTGATTGTGGATGGCTTCCACTAGACATGATTACGATTGGGATTTTATGAATATAAACAATCCAAAGGGGAAAATTTTGGATAACTGGGTGATTTTGGCTACAAATAATGTATTTTGACATGGTTGTTATGCTCCACCTCATATCTAGTCACATGGCCACAATGTGCACACGAAAACATCTGGCCAACGGGTTTTGCCTCACGCTCAATTTTTTTACCAGAAATAGATTTGATAATAACATTATTTCCATTTGAGATTACGCCAAAGTTATGTTTCTCTCCTATCGATTCTAAGAATTCTTTAACTGCCGTAATGACTTCATTCTGATCAACTGGTTCATCATCCATAATTGGTGCAAGCACAAACTGGTGGAATTTCATTGCGGGGACAGCCGCAACATAGTCTGAAACATATATTGCAAGTTCATGAAGTATCGACTCTACGTCTTTACAGTCTACAGTGATCATGTAGATTGACAAGTAATAGCACAATTTATTTTTGGTGCTTGACGTAGCAACCGCCAATGCTTGGTCAATAATTTTCTCTACAAAGAAGATATTTCAGTTGGTTTTTTACAATATGTGTGAGAATATCATCAAATTTTTCTAGTTCTGAGATAAGAGAAAGAATTCAAAACAGTTGGCAGGAATACCTCTCAAAATATGGAAATCTTTTTGCATCAGATTCAATTGACGGTTCCAGTCCTCCATCAGTCTTTGTTGGATCATATGGATATCCTAAGGTTGGTGTTGGACCAATGTTACCACCTATACATGGAGATACAACTTTACTTGATAATCCTGAACAGTGGATTGGAAAAAGTCTCGAAGAAATTGTGAACTTTAGATTAAATTTAGTTAGAGGCGTTCAAAAATTATCTATAGAAAAAACAGAAGGTAGATTTATTGAAAATCTTCATGAAGTTGCTATGTCTTCACGTTCAATCGATTCTGATTTACAATTCCATAAAACTACATTTCCTGCAATCACTATTGATGGAGAAAGCCCACCGTTCGGTCCTATTGGTGATATAAAATCTGCCAAGTTCTCAGGTGGTAGGGCAGAAAAATCAATTGAACGTGCTTACTATGATCATGATCTAATGGCACAGGATGCAGTACTTACATTGTATAACAGTGGCATTGAGATTTCAAAAATTCAAAAATGTTTTAGTGTTGGAATGTTTGGCAAGGAAAGAAGGCTCGTTCCAACAAAATGGAGTATTACAGCTACTGATGACATAATATCAAAATCACTTGTGTCTGAGGTTTTAGAATTTGATTTAATCGATTCATGCAGGGTTTTTTCACATGATCATTTAGGAAATATGTTTTCAGTGATTTTGTTTCCTCATCGCTGGATTTTTGAAATGCAGGAAGCATGGCATGACGGAAATAGTATAGGATTCGGTTCAGACAATGAAGATGCCAGAGGGATTGACCATCCACCTGCAATAGCTGGCGCATATTTTGCAGCAAAGCTTGGAGTCGCAGAGTATCTTGTAGAAAAAAAGATTCAAGCATCTGTTCTGGTGTTACGTGAAATTAGACCAGAGTACGCAGTTCCTGTTGGTGTTTGGCAGATTAGAGAAGCTATTCGTGCAGCATTGAAAAAAGAGCCATATATTGCAGAAAGTTTTGATGACGGTGCTAATTTTGCATCAAAGAGAATGAGTGTGAGTAAATCTGAATGGCTTTCCAAGGGTAGGCTGCTTAAGATGTTAAAGCAAAAATCAATTTCTGATTTTTTTTAGTAGTATTAAAGCGATTTTTCTGTATAGCGTATTTATTGAACTTTTTTGAATTGACAATGATGCACAAAAATACAATACTTGCTATGCTGTTAATTGCAAGTCCAATTTTGTTTGTGTTTATTGCATATTCAGACACGTTCAGTATGAGCTGGAATCAAGGACGCGGTGGATTTCTGTTTGGGCTTGCATTTATCGTGGCAGAGATTGTAGGAATAAAATTTGTAGTTTCAAAAAACCGTTTAATTTTTGGAATTCCGCTAGTTGTTGCTACAATACTTTACTTTGTGGCATTAGACTTTGGATTACACGATTACATACTGAATGCGGCACCCGCGTTTAATGTCGTAGGTTGTGAGGTGGCAAATCCTCAGGGCTGTATTTATTCTTGGGGATGGTTGTGGGATTTTGTAATAATAACAATTTTTGTAATTTCCGCTGCGGTAATTTTGTTTGGCAAAAAATGGATTAGAATAGTTATTGCAGGTCCAGTTTTTCTTGGAGGAAGTGCGATAATCTTATCACTAGATACATTTTTTCCATTTGATACATTAGGTCCATTACAATATTTTGTCCCATATTTAGTTGAAGCAAACGTGTGGATCATTAACGCACTTGAACTTGGAATTGCCACTGGAAGAGATAACATTATGTTTTTGAAAGGTGATTATGGTCCGTTTGTACTGCAGGTCTTTTGGCCATCAGCTGGCGTACATAGCATAATCATCTATTCGCTTGTGATGGCTGCATAAGGAGATCTTGGATAAAAAGGTGTGGTTTCTTTTTGTGGGGTTTCTTGCACTTCTCCATAAAGCTCTGAAGTAGATGCTTGATAGTATCGAGTTTTCTTTTCAAGACCTGAGATGCGAATAGCTTCTAATATGCGTAGTGCGCCTAAACCCACAGTATCTGCTGTATATTCAGGGGTTTCAAAAGATACGGCTACGTGAGATTGTGCACCCAAATTATAGATCTCATCAGGACGTATTTTTTGAATAATGCGCACTAAGCTCATTGAGTCAGATAAATCACCATAATGCAAAACAAACTTACGATCAGTCTCATGAGGATCTTGATAGAGATGATCAATACGATCGGTATTAAAAGATGATGAACGACGCTTAATACCGTGCACTTCATAACCCTTGTCTAATAAAAACTCAGCTAAGTAGGCACCGTCTTGTCCGGTGATGCCTGTAATTAATGCAACTTTATTTTCCATATTTAATTCCTAAAATAATCCTTTGTATATTTATGTACTTGCTTACTTTTTAATAATTCATCAATAGTAAACCATTTGTATTCACTGTGTTGCTCGGTTGGTAAATCTGGAATCTCTTTCACCTCATATTCATAAGCAATATCTACATAATGTGTTGATACGTTTTTATAAATACTATCATCATAGAAATGCTCAAAGACGCCAATAAATTTTGGTATAGATTTTAACTCAATATTAAGCTCATTTAAGGCTACTCTTGCCATTGCATTGTCAATGGATTCATTCTTATTAATTCTGCCACCAGTTGAAAAAAAATAACCTTGTGCAGGTTTGTTAACCCTCTTACCTAAAAGCACCTTGCCACTCTTCTTGAGTAAGATATCTATAGAGATGAGTGGTGTTGAATCTATAATCGTTTTAAACGTTGTATCGTCCAACATTAATCTTTAACCCTACCGTAAATATCCTCATATCTAACAATATCATCCTCACCCAGATAAGTACCACTTTGTACTTCGATAATCTCCAGCTGTTCATTGGTTTTATTCTCTAAGCCATGCGTTACACCGATCGGTATATAAGTTGAGTCACCTTCTGTTAATGTAAGAACTTCTTCTCCATTAATGGCTGTAGCTGTACCACTGACTACTACCCAATGCTCTGCACGTTTATGATGCATTTGCAATGAAAGCTTTGCACCTGGGTTGACATG
>OFBH01000091.1_pt1 | contig 8521 bp, 6 predicted proteins | sample 1520511 | NCBI WGS metagenome assembly OFBH01 (sample SAMEA3696448, study PRJEB22514) | metagenome | biome: water; feature: marine; material: hydrothermal vent | place: Pacific Ocean | collected 2014-08-15 | depth 1539 m | reverse complement strand
CCAACTAGGGCCGGTCATGGGCTATATCCTATTACGTGGTAAGGTAAACGGGTCATTGCCGCCTTTAGGCAACTGCCTAATCTTTCTGCTTGGAAGGCAGACGTACTGTTAATACTCAGGGGGCAAACTAGGGGTTTAAGACCATGATCATTTATTTGGTGCTGGTGAGTTGTAGGCTAGCTTTGGGAACTGTGGGCTTTGATCTCATCAAAGGGCAGCCGTGAGTAAGATTAAATTGATTGAGAAGACAATTATTGCTAAGGATCAAAACATGGGGGAGAGATGAGGCATTAGAGACACACCAATAGACTGGTATTTTAGGGATGACATGCCTATGTTTTTGTTAAACTAGTGTCTCTAAGATTTATGATGGAAGATTTTTTGTTACCCATGCCGTAAATGTTTTTGCATCAACGAACTCTAGGGCGATTGGTATAAAGGAGTGTCCGGCTCCGCACATTTCTGAGCATTGTCCATAGAATACTCCTGGTCGCAGTGAAATAAATCCTACTTGATTTAGTCGTCCTGGGATGGCATCTACTTTAATTCCTAAGGCGGGAATTGCTCATGAGTGAATTACATCTGCTCTTGTTACCATAGCTCGAACAATTACATTTATAGGGAGTACTGTACGATGATCTACTTCTAGAAGGCGAAACTCTCCGGGGTTTAGATCGGATTCTGGTAGTATGTAGGAATCGAAGCTTAAATTATTAAAGTCTGAGTATTCATAACTTCAGTATCATTGATGACCAATTGCTTTAAATGATACACATGGATCGGCTACTTCATCCATTAGGTATAGCAGGAACAGGGAAGGAAATGCTAGGAATAGGAGTGTTACTGTTGGAACAACCGTTCAGATTGTTTCTACTAGTTGAGCATCTAGAGTGTATCGTGAAATTAGTGTATTTATTATTAAGGAGAATAGGGCGTACCCTACAATAGAAAGGACTACAATTAGTACTAGAATTGCATGGTCGTGAAATGCTAGAAGATGGGATATGATGGGAGAAGCGGGGTCTTGAAGGTTAAATTGGGCTCAATTGGCCATCTGATCAGGCTAGGGTGGTTACTAGCTATCTCCTAGTTAACAGTTAGGTGCTAAGAATTAGCTTCTGATCATAAATTAGTTGATAAGTAAGGCAGTTATTAATGTGCCATTGGGTTTGGGATTGATTGGTTAACTAGAGATGGTTTGGCTACTACCATCATAGTTTCGGCTCTTGAGTGGAATGCTGGTGGGCAGAGATCTGTTCACTCAAGGGCAGTTGCATTATGAGTCATTCCGATTACAGGCCGTTGGGCTCTTAGGGCTTCTCATAGAATGAAAATGAAGTAAAGTAGTCCGATTACGGATAGCATAGCTCCGTAAGAAGACATTACGTGTCATTTAGTATATACATCTGCGTAATCTGAATATCGTCGAGGCATTCCTCTTAGACCTAGGAAGTGTTGTGGGAAGAATGTGAAGTTTACACCAATGAACATCATAAGGAATTGAGCTTTTGCTCAACGCTCGTGTAGTGTTACACCTGTGAATAGAGGGAATCAGTGTGTAAATCCTGCGAAAATTGCAAATACGGCTCCCATTCTTAGGACGTAGTGGAAGTGGGCTACTACGTAATATGAATCGTGAAGCATAGTATCTAGTGAGGCATTTCCAAGAAGTACTCCTGTTAGTCCACCAATTGTGAATAGGAAGATGAATCCTATTGTTCATACCATTGATGGTGTATATTTCATTTTTGAACCAAAGATTGTTGCTAGTCATCTGAATACTTTAATTCCTGTTGGTACGGCAATTACCATTGTTGATGCTGTAAAGTAGGCTCGTGTATCTACATCCATTCCTACTGTGTACATATGATGTGCTCATACAATAAAGCCTAGAATACCAATTCCTGACATTGCATAGATCATTCCTAGTGTTCCGAATGTTTGAGTTTTAGCTGCATTATGCATAATAATGTGGGAGATTGCACCAAAGCCTGGAATAATGAGAATGTATACTTCTGGGTGACCGAAGAATCAGAATAGATGTTGGTATAGAACGGGATCACCACCACCTGATGGATCGAAGAATGATGTGTTCATGTTTCGATCTGTAAGAAGCATAGTAATAGCTCCTGCAAATACAGGCAGAGATAGAAGTAGAAGAATAGCAGTAATTTTTACACCTCAGACAAATAGAGGAACTGATTCGAAATTTATTCCTTTAGGTCGCATATTTATTACAGTTGTAATAAAGTTAATTGAGCCTAAAATTGATGATACACCTGCTAAGTGCATTGAGAAAATTGCTAGATCTACGGATGGTCCGGCGTGGGCCATGTTTCCTGCTAGAGGAGGATAAATTGTTCAACCTGTTCCTATACCTTTTTCAACTGCTGCGGATGCAACCAGTAGTACTAGTGCTGGTGGAAGAAGTCAGAATCCTAGATTATTTATTCGTGGGAATGCTATATCTGGTGCACCAATCATTAGAGGAAGAAGTCAGTTTCCGAATCCTCCTATGAAAATAGGTGTAACGAAGAAGAATAGCATAAGAAGCCCGTGAGCTGTAATAATTGTATTATATAATTGATCATCTCCTAGGAACGATCCTGGTTGTCCAAGTTCTGTTCGTATAATTAGTCTAGTAGATACACCTAATAGACCTGATCAAATACCAAATAGGAAGTAAAGAGTTCCAATATCTTTGTGGTTAGTTGAGAAAAATCAACGCATATGTTAGTGTTTAGAAAAGTGTTAGCAGTGTTGCTGCTCTGACTGTGGAAATGATGAATAGAGCAGGAAGGGTTATTTGTATTGTACTTAAAGGGGGCTGTAGAATTAGAAAGTGTGGTGAGGTTTCAAGTGTATGAACGAAGACTACTTTTAGGTAGTAATAGAGATTTATGACAGATCCTATAATTAAAGGAATAAGTAAAAAGGTTAGGTTTTCTGAGATAAGCCTTCTTATTACTGTGGCTTTAATAAAAAACCCAAATAGTGGTGGTAAGCCCCCTATATTTATAAAGGATGTGATTAGGATAAATAGTAGCAGTGGTGATTTCGAGATTGATGCTGACATGTGAATTGATGTTAGTTTAAGTAGTATTGCTGATAAAATTACGGTTGAAATAATTAGGATGTAGGAAGCAAAGTATAGAGTTGCGGTTCTATTGGAGATTAATATAGCAGCTATTATCCATCCTATATGCCCGATAGAGGAATAAGCAATTAAAGGACGTAATAGGGTTTGGTTTATACCCCCGATTCCTCCTACGATAGAAGATGCTGCGGCAACAAAGATTAGTAGGGTTGATGCATTGTTTGTTGTTTGTAGAAGAATAAAAAAGGGCCCGACTTTTTGAATGGTGATTAGTGCTCACCTTTGTGGTCAACCTATCCTGCTTATTACTGAGGGGAACCATTGATGGCAAGGTGCTGCTCCTAGTTTTATTAAAACAGCTATAGATAGAAAGAAAGAAGTTATAGGTAGCAATGGTGTAAGGACCAAACAAACTAGAAAAATAGCTGATGGCGTAGCTTGGGCTAAGAAGTATTTACACGCAGCTTCTTTTTCTTGGTTGGAGCTTGTTGCTATAATAAGCGGAATAAAGCCAAACAAATTAAGCTCTAGTCCTATTCATATAGAGAATCATGTGTGGGCTGACAGTGTTAAAAGAATTCCTGATAGCAGAGCGGTGGTAAATAATAGATTTGCGGGGCTTGTTATTAATGAGAACGAAGATTGGTGTTTATTCATAGAGATAGGGAAGTAGTCAAGCTTCCTGGCTTTAGGCTTAGAACACCTGGCCTTGGACGTATTCTATCTCTTGTTGTGCGTAAGTTAGGGGGTTCAGTCCAGTGACTTTTCGTTTCATTCGTGTAAGATTCCTAGGAGAAGGATTAGGAGAAAGATGAAGGCCGGGATTAAGGTTAGAAATTTGTTCGGGTTAACTGTGATAAGAGGCAAGGGCATTAAGAGTGCAATTTCTACGTCAAAAATTAAGAAGATTACGGCTAGTAGGAAAAACCGTAGTGAAAAGGGTGTCCGTGCAGTGTGGTTAGGATCGAAACCACACTCGTAGGGACTGGACTTTTCTCGGTTTTTTGGTATTCGTATCGATGTTATAATAGTTATGAGAATTAGGGCCATAGGAATTAGCATGGCAATAGCAATACTAGTGGTTAGTAGTTTCATTCCTCAGAAGCATAGAGGTTGCTTTCGCCAGTTTAAAAGACTGGTGCTAATGGTTTACAGCTCTCTGAGGAAAGTATTGGGGATTAAATATTGTCCCGTAATTAGCAGCATCAGAGCTATCCGTTCATGCCCGGCGCAATACTGTAAATTAAGAGCGAGAATGGGTTTATAGTCTGTTATGATAATATAACGGATACAGGTGTTAAGATTAAGAGGAAAGCCAGTCTTAATGGTAGAAAAGTCTTTCAAGTTAGGGCTATAAGACGATCATACCGTATTCGTGGAAAAGATGCTCGAACTCAGATAAAGAGAAGAGCTAGAAGCGTTGTTTGAATGGATAGTGTATAAGAATAAAGGAGGGAGGAAGAGCAGAACTGTAAGAAAAAGATTGCGGTAAAGAGACTTATGATAATAATGCTGCAGTATTCTGCTATGAAGATTAGTGCGAAACTTCTTCTTCTGTATTCTACATTGAAGCCAGAAACTAGTTCAGATTCTCCTTCTGCGAAATCGAAAGGTGTTCGATTGGTTTCTGCTAAAGTAGAAACAAACCATACAAAGAGTAGCGGTGGTATAATTATGGCTGGAATAGATATATGTGAGGTTATAAAATGATTTATATTAAAAGATAAATGAATAAGAATTGCAGATATTAGAATTAGTGTTATAGACACTTCATATGAGATTGTTTGGGCTACTCTTCGAAGGGAGCCTAAAAGTGCATATTTTGAATTAGATGCCCACCCAGCAATTATTACTGGGTAAACAGATGTACTTGAGATTGTAATTAAAAGTAAAGCTCTAAAGGGTATAATAAATGAACTAAATGGGTGGGGGTAGAGAGACCATAACAAAAGGGCAATGAAGAGATTAAACACTGGTGCTATAATGAAGGGACCTGTGTTGGATGTCAGAGGTGTAGATCATTCTTTTGTAAAGAGTTTGATTGCGTCGGCAAATGGCTGAGGTAGTCCAGCGAGGCCTACTTTATTAGGCCCCTTTCGTGTTTGAAAATACCCTAGGCACTTTCGTTCAAGTAGTGTGTAGAAAGCTATTGATAATATGGCGCAAACTAAGGTAATTAAGACTGAGAAAGTGGTTGAAAGTGTCATTACTAAGGGAGGTTTAAGTACCTCGTTGCTGGGGCTTAAACCCAGTGCACTGGTCTGCCACCTTAGTAGACAAGGAGAGGAGTCGAACCTCTTTTAAAGATTTTCAAGATCTTGTGTTTCCAAAACATCTTGTCAGGTATTGTTCTTCGAAGAAAGTAGGTCTTCATTATTTACTTGCAGGGCAAATGTTTTTGTTAAACTAGGAGAACAAATAGCAGGTAGGGGTGGGTAAGCCCTATATATTGATCCTAAATCAATTGCACTAATCTGCCAACCTGCTTGTGGTTTTGTTCCGGTATTAGTAATAAGTTGATTGACTGTATTGGTTTCGGTGTTATGAATGAAGTTCTGAAACAAGGTCCTTTCGTACAATTGTAACATCTAGAAGTGTGTTAGTTAAATAAGGATAGAAGCTGACCTAGCTTACGCCGGTCTGAACTCAGCTCATGTAGGGTTTTAAAGGTTGAACAAACCTACCATTGAAGGCTGCTGCTGACCTTCTGGATACCCTAAGCCAACATCGAGGTGTCAAGCCCCCCTGTCAATGCGGACTCTTAAGGGGGATGAATCTGTTATCCCCAAGGTAGCTAATCCTTTGATCTTTAAAGTAAGGGTCAAATTAGTATTGGCTTGTATTTGCCTTGGTTTGCATAGAGAGCTAGAGATGGAAGTTTAAGATTTTCCTTAACCGCCCCAGTTAAGTTGTTACCTTGCTAACTAAGAATGTAGGCATACTTCTTAGTTAGTAAGGAGTTCAACAAAGCTCTATGGGGTCTTTTTGTCCTTTATTTAAATTCAGGTTTCTTCACCTGAATAACAATTTCCTGTTCTACTAGGGAGACAGCTGAGCTCTCGTTTGTCCTTTCATACGAGCCCACAATTAAAGGGCGAATTATCACGCTACCTTAGCACGGTCAGGGTACCGCGGCCGTTTAACCCGTAGGTCACTGGGCAGGATGGACCTCTCATTTTTGTTTTCGTGAGGCAGTGTTTTTGGTAAACAGTCGGAGCTCATTTTTGCCGAGTTCCTTCCTAGTATTTTGTAGTTTATAGGACTTTATAAGTGAATGTGTTCTTGTTATGTATGAAGTCTATAATAGCGGAGGGGTACTGATCTTAGCAGAATAGTAATTCCGTGAGGTTTAGTTTCGGAAAGTTTTCTGTTAGTTTTTTCATTTTTAGGTAAGATATTTATGCGGTTGAGCGTTGTTTGCTGCAATAACGCGTTGATAATAAGGTGGCTGCTTTAGGGCCTACTTAGATTAGGGTTGCTTGTTTATTAAAAATAGATTAAAAAATGGAGCTTAGCCTCCATATTTGAAAAGAAAAGGTTAGAAGATCCTTTAAGTTCTGCTAATGCAGAGTTTACAGAAAACCAGCTATCACCGTGTGCGGGAGGTATGTAGCCACTGGATTAGCTTTTTGCAAATATGTTGCAACATAAACTGCTGGGCGCAGAGAGCAAAGCTAACTCAGCTCACACGGTTTCGGGATAGATCTGTTAGTATATTTTTTGCTAAGCCGTGATGCGAGAAGTACAAAAGGTTATTTTGGCTTATTATAAATTTTTTCGTGTCCCTTGCGGTACTGTTAGTTATTGTATATTGTTAAGGTGGTGTAGTATAAGGAGATTTGTTTTTATGTTTTGTTTGAGTGTTTTAGATGACTATAAAGAATAGGTATTAAAGGTAGGACGAATTGAACGTCCCTTAGTTCAGTGTAAGTGAATGGCATCACCTGATGCTGTACCTTTGTTTAGTTGTGTTGGGCGCAACTTCCGTTACGCCCACTGTGTTACGACTTACCTCACCTTTCGGCGAGGGTGACGGGCGATTTGTGCTCATTCTAGATGCTGAATTCAGAAAGCTATTTTATATGCTTTCTTACTTTCAAGTCCTGCTTTGTCACCATGTTTTCATATGGGACGCGGGTTTGTAATTAGTAGTAATCCATCTCTCCTCTTTCATTGGCTATATTTTGACCTGACATAGTGGTTTATAAATAGGTTATTTTATAGACCTTTGAGCTAACTTTATTGCCCTTGAGGGGTCAACAAGTGTGGACGGCAATACATAGGCTGTTATTTTTGATAATTCTAGGAAGAGTATGATATACGCGGATCATCGGATTAAAGGACAGATTCCCCTGGGACGTTAGAATGCCGCCAATTTCTTTGGGTTTTAGACATGTGTCCGTACTACCCTGGCAGTAGTTAGAGGCTTAGAATAATTGGGTATCTAATCCTGGTTTTGGTCTAAGCTTTCGTGGGCTTGTGTAAACGGTACTGAGGGAAAAATTATAATTGATCAGATTGCACCCCTTTGAATTTTTTATTGTTACCATTATGCTTTCACTTACCACAGGTGCCGGTTTAATCTATTTGGACATTTCGTTTAACCGCGGTCGCTGGCACGAATTTTACCGGTCCTAAGTGTGTGGAATCGAAGCTAAGTTTCCTTACTTGTTGCAGGATTTAGTACTGCAGGCATAAAGTTAGATGCGCGTTATTGGTGGGTACCTGAAACGGTGAGACAGTGTGAAGATGGGGTTTACATTAAGTAAGTCAGTGATCTTCGCACTCCCTACTTATGGGAGGGAAAGGTCTTGCATGTATCTGGTTTCACACAAGTACAGATAATACAGCTAGAATCAAACTGAAAATTTAAGTTGGTTTGGGCTTGGTCACAGTGAGGTGTGAGACAAAGGTAAAAGGGTAGAGTATCCACCCATCGTCGGGTCATGAGCCCAATAGCTTATTTTAGCTTATTTTACCGGTAGAAAGGAGGGAGGAGTACGAGTGGTTTTAGTTTAAGCCTTAGTAGAATAGCTACGCTTTTAAGTTTGCAGTTTAATGTTGTTTGAGTTTCAACTATAAGGCCTATAATCAAGCCGAAATGAAGTTTGGTGTTAGGATACAAATGAATAAAGGAGCAATATGGAGAAATATAAGTAGGTGATTTCGTGGAATGCTGGTGGGCAACGGAGTGGTGAAGTTTGAAGGGTGTCCGTGTTGTGTAGATGAGAATAGAGCTAATGAATACACACCTGTTAGTAAGGATCTTAGGATCAGTATCGGAAAAAAAATTATAGAGCTTGATAGAATCGGCGGCAGGAGAAGAATTTCTCCGAATAGGTTAATTGATGGCGGAGCAGATATATTGGCTGCGCACCTTAGGAACCACCATAGGCTTATTGCGGGAAATAAGGATAACAGGCC
>OFBH01000089.1_pt1 | contig 8598 bp, 7 predicted proteins | sample 1520511 | NCBI WGS metagenome assembly OFBH01 (sample SAMEA3696448, study PRJEB22514) | metagenome | biome: water; feature: marine; material: hydrothermal vent | place: Pacific Ocean | collected 2014-08-15 | depth 1539 m | reverse complement strand
GATTGTAGATGATGCGACAACACACTTCCCGTTCATGGCACCCTATCAAGTCAGTAAGTTGTTAAGACAGTGCGATAAAGAGTCTTTAAACTCACTAGAAAATATGTATCAAGAGGCATCGAAAGGTATTACTGGGGCGCAGAGGGAGTTTGTTAAAGAGTTTCCGAGTTATGAAAAAAATGCAGTAATTGGTTAAAAAAACAAACTACCAATACTGAATTTAAGGAATATCGTCGCTTGTATGAAAATCTTAAATTTCTAAAAAAAATTAACGAATTGAGAAGAAAATTATAGAATCAGAATTTCACGAATATTTAATCAAATAGGAAGCGCAACACTATGATTAGAAAAATTACATTATTTATTATTAGTTCACTTATTTTTATAAATACATCGATTGCCAATCCAGATTGGTTAGGTTTAAGGGTTTTTGGCATTCATGATGGGAATAAGAGCGTTATTCAAAACAATAGTGTTTTGTTTTCAGGAGATAGTTTTATAGCAGAGATCACCCCAACTGTTGATCTCTACACCTACGCTTTTTATATTGACACCTTGGGTGAAAAAACTTTACTAAGATCTACCAATCAGGTTGATCGTAAAGGCGTCAGCGTTTCCTTGTCTGGAGATGGGTACGGCTATGAACTAGATAACAATACAGGTATTGAAACATTGGTAGTGGTTGGCTCTCTAGAGAGGCTTAAAGTAACAAAATTTCAAGACTTAAAGAATTTTTTAAGCAAGATATCAAGCCTGCGTGTCGTGAGAATTAAGCATGAGGACCGATCAAACTTAACGTTGGATATTAAAGACATAAAGTCTAATCTTGGTGGTGGTAAATTTAAACCAATTAAAGCTGCTGGCTTGTCTGCAGAGAGTGTTGATGCAATTTTGAAAAATATCAGAGTTATGAATACTAAGGTTGATACTAAGCTCATTGAAAAAACCATTCAACTAGCCGCCACTGTACCCGGAAAAACCAGAAGCCAAAAGGACGCTAAATTGTATAAAAAAGTCGTCAAATCTGTTGTTTATATCAAAACTCCAGCTAATGAAGAAAGGGTCTTCTCATCCGGTACGGGCTTTGTGATCAGTAAAGAAGGAAAAATAATTACCAATTATCATGTAATCCAAAAAGACGGTGAAGAGGTTAAGGGGGATGGTGTTTTAAATGGCCACCCCGAAGTGCTTGTAGCTTTCCAGCCAAAACGAGGCACCAGCAAACTAACATATTTAAAAGCTAATATTGTAAAGGTCAACCCGACACTTGACTTGGCATTGCTTAGATTAATTGAAAAACCTAAGAACCTTATACCGCTTGAATTTTCTAACAATGCTGATATTGAGATTGGTCATGATGCACATGCTATTGGCCATCCTAAAGGCGGCGAAAATTGGACATACACCAAAGGCTTGATCGGTCAATTAAATTTTAATTACATATATAATTATTTGCATAATGAGGAGTTTGGTAAGCAGATGGTGGATATGATGATACAAACCTCCACGCCTATCTCTTGGGGTAATTCGGGCGGACCATTGGTTAATGACAAAGGTCAGTTGATCGGAGTCAATACAAGGAGTTTGGAGATTAACAGAGGAGAAGTGAAAGTATCTAGCGTCTTTGGCGGTTTGTTGGCTTATTTCATTGGCGGTGATGATGAAACAAAAATATATATAGAAGTAAATGGTTATGATTCTCTTAACCACGCTGTATCTGTAGATGATGTAAAGGCCTTTATTAAACAAAAAGGCAACAAACCCCCTGCATCAACACAATTTTATGAAGAAAAATACCAAACAGAATATGATAACGCCATGATTCGAGTAACAAGTAATAAGGATTCTGCAGAAATCTATATAGAAGTGGATACAAATGGTGATGGCATGCCAAATATGCTTGTGATTGAACACCCAACAGGCAAAGTTAAAAGGGAGATTATTACTTTTGGCCAGGGGGGCGATAGCATGAAATCTCTTGATACAGATGATAATGGTTTAATGGATGAATTTCATTTTTACAAAAACAACAAAGCTGTTTATGGGGGTCGTGATAATGATCCTGAAGATGGAGAGATTGATTTCTATCAAAAATGGTAAGGCAGCCTATGATTTTTTTAAATAGAGTTAAGGAAATAGACTCATGATGAGAGTATTTTTAATATTGTCTTTTTTGACTTTGTCAGCGCCGGCTGCAGCTGGATGGGCTACGATGATTAAATCAGGATTAGGTGCTATTGCAGATAATAAGGGAATCGCTATTTATCAGACTACTAAAGAAGGTGGTAAAGCAATAAACAGAAACACACTTAGCTGCTCAAAGGAGATTAATGCAAAGATGAAAGAGCTTGAAGTCAGTGCAAATAAGGGCAGTGCAAAATCTGCATATGATTTAGGAATGGCTTATATAAATGGCGATGTTATAACCAAGAACAAAGCTTGTGCTATGCGCTGGATTAAAAAAGCCATGGATACAGATGATCAAGATATTCACACACTTGCACAAGAGGCTTGGATTAAGCACAATCTCGGCATGTTTTTGGATGCATTAAACTATAAATTTGATACACTAAACTATAAATAATAAAACAGGAGTTATAAATGAATTTACAAAAATTATTAAAAATATCTATCGCAGTAGGGTTGGCAGCTTTCGTGGCAATCTTTGGATTGGCTACTATTGGTGATACAGCCGATCTTCATCCTTTATTACAAGAGTATCTTGCTTGGGAGGAGGAAAATATTTTGTTGGGTAATGGTCTAATGGCTATAGTATTAATAGTTATGGTGGCAAATTTAGTAGCTATGTTTGGCCTATGGAATTTTAATAAATGGGCAAAGCCGGTTTATATAGTTACGCTTATTGCGATTGTGTTGCTCACAGCTCTTTTACCAACTATGGGTATTTACACGCCTTTAGAGGACGTGGTTATTACAATATCGTCGATTGCTGCGGGATTTACACTCGCTATTTTGTTTACAGATATAGAGTTAAACCAGCCTTTTAAGTGGAGCGTTGTTATTGCACCAATTGCACTTCTGCTTGTAATAGCGGCACTGTTGGTTTTTTATTTCATATGATCGAAATCTGCGCAATAGAGAAGGCATTTGTTAACTACTAAGCTAATGCTATCTTTGGTTAAATATTTTCTAATCTGGCAGCTACTGTTTGCCAGTGTTGTAATCCATGCACAAGAAAGAATAGCCTTGGTTATCGGTAATGCAGACTATCAAACCTCTGCGTTGGATAACTCAGTTAATGATGCAATTGACATTGCAAAAACCCTCCAAGATTTAAATTTTCAAGTTACATTGGTAACTGACAAAAATAAGACGCAAATGCAGTCTGCTATTGCAGAGTTTGGAGGCAAACTCAATAAAGACACTGTTGGTTTGTTTTACTATTCAGGTCACGCTGTGCAGTATCAGGGTGTTAATTATTTGATTCCAATTGATAGTATGAAACAGGTAAATAACGCTGAAGACCTTCCTGATAGTGCCATTGCATCGTCATCAATACTAAGCAAATTAGAAGACAGTCAAAGTAAGCTTAATTTTGTCTTTTTAGATTCATGTCGTGATAACCCTTATACCAATTTAGTAGGTGAGATTACACCAGGTTTGGCAAAGTCAAGCGCAGTTGATGAATCAGACCTTGAGCGATTCGATGGTTTAGATGAAGAAATATACAAAACTAGAGGTATTACCAAAAAGAAATTAAAGCTAAAAAAAGAAACAAAAGGCACGCTGGTGGCGTATTCTACCATGCCTGGAAAAGTTGCTGCAGATGGTGGTGTGGGTAGAAATAGTCCTTATACTAAAAGCCTGTTAAAGCATATCGTCGAGCCAAACATTCCAATTCAGATTATGTTGAGTGATGTCATGCAGTCTGTTGAGAGTGAGACTGGTGGTCGACAAATTCCTATTTATGAGACAACCATATCGGGTAAGTTCTGTTTTAATCCGGTTGACAACCAATGCGGGAAAAGTGGCTTTATAGACTCTTTTCTAAAAGGCGTTAAAAATGTAAAAAAAATGTCGCATGTCTCTAAAAAGCGTGGGCCATATACTTATATTGGCCAGTTTAAAAATGGTAAGCCACACGGCAAAGGCGTGAAAATTTTTGCTAGTGGGATGCGAGTAGAAGGCGTATTCAAGAACGGGCCTTTGGGTGGAAAAGGCGTAGCGACTTACCCAGATGGCAAGAGAATGGTAATTTCAAGCATACTAAACAATAAGAAAAGAGACAAGAACGGCCATCGAATTGTACATTACAAGGCCGTGGCTTATTATCCAGATGGTAAGCGTGCCGAAGGCGTGTTTACAAATGGTAAGCTAGATGGGGAAGGGCTAAGGGTTTATCCAAATGGTAAGCGCGTTGAGGGTATTTTTAAAAATGACATGCTCAATGGCGAGGGATTAAAAGTTTTCGCTGATGGATCGCGATGGGAGGGCATGTTTAAAGATGGCAGGCTAGAGGGCGATGGGTTGATAATTTACGCTGATGGTTCACGATCAGAGGGAGTGTTCAAAGCTGATAAGCTCAACGGAGAAGGTCTTAAAGTGTCTATAAATGGTAGGCGTGAAGAGGGTTTTTTTAAAGATGGTAAGCTACATGGAGAAGGGTTAAAGGTTTTTCCAGAAGGTAAGCGACATGAGGGTATGTTTAAAAACAACAAGCTTAATGGTAAAGGGGTTAAGATCTTCCCAAGTGGTATGCGCAGAGCTGGCACATTTAAGGATAACAAGGAAGTTGGAAAAACACACAAGACCACCCCAGATGATTTTAAAAAAATAATATTGAATTCCAAAAAACATGGGGAAATTCACTACCATGGACAGCTTGAAGATGGCAAGCCGCATGGAAGAGGTATAAAAAGGTTCGCCAATGGCATGAAGCATGAAGGTGTGTTTAAGCATGGAAAACTCAATGGCAAGGGGTTGAAGAAGCACGCAGATGGAAGGCGAGTACTTGGCGCATTTAAAGATAACAAGCTCAACGGTAAAGGGGTAAAGAAGTACTCAGATGGGAAGCATGTAATGGGTGTTTTTAAAGATAACAAGCTCATTAAGGGGTTGATAAAGTTCCCAGATGGAAAGCGTTTAATAGGTGTATTTAAAGGCTATAAGCTCAACGGCAAAGGGTTGATTATTTATTCAGATGGCAGGGTAGAGCAAGGCGTATTCAAGAACAATATACTTGGTGGTAAGTAAGTTTAATTTTTAATCATCATCATACACAGCCTGTATTAGATTTAAGATATTAGCTTAAATCTTGACACACTCATTGTGTCAAACCTTTAAATTATTCAAATTTGTATTCGGGAAAATTTTGCGAATATAACCCTTGTTTCGGGAAAATTAGACTCTATTCGGAATCTGCTCGGAATGCAAATATTAATCTTATAGCTATAATTACTCTTAGATTAAATAACAAAACCAAGGGAAAAAATGAATATTAATTTTGAGAGTGAATATTGGGAATTAAAAGTTAAGGATTGTCTTGAACAAGAAACGGACTTTCTGCCCGATATGGATATCGATATAGAGATTGATGATAAGTTGTGGGTTGATACAATTGCCATTGACCATGTGAAAAATCAGCTACGTTTATATGGCTTTATGGAAATTAACCAGGAAATCCCTGATGTAGATTTGGCAGTATTTTGCAATCAACTAAGCGCTGAGAGTATGTTATTTAAACCCTATCTTAAATATATTGATTCTAAAAAATGCATTATTATGGATCTGCATTTATATACGAGTGGTGGGGTTGCATTTAAGGCGTTGAAGGAAACAATTGAGATGTGTTGGCTTGATATGCATCACATTGAATATAAGCTTGAAGAGAGTGATTGGTTGCAGGATTAAGATTAATATTATTATGAAAACATTGATATCGGTTGTATTGTTATTGGTTGCGCCTATGTTATCTCATGCGTTAAGCATAGAAGATGCAAGGCATTTGTGGTCAAGAACTGGATTCCATAATGCTGATTTTATTTTGAATGATTACTCCGATTATTCCAGGGAAGAAGCTGTAGCGTTAATGTTAGACTCTGGCACGTACACAGCACCTGTAACCACCTTGCTAGAATTTGATGATGATTTATATCTTCAAACGAAGAATAAAAACATTCCTTTTAAAGATAGACGCAAGATAAAAAGGTCGCTTAAGAAATCAGACAGAAAAAAGATGATCGAATGGTGGCATAGAGAGATCTTAAGCTCAGATAATGCGCTCCAAGAAAAAATGGTGGTGTTTTGGCATGGCCACTTTGCTGCCCAACCGGGAAAGGTTCTTGTGCCATATATGGTTGAGCAAAATCAAATATTTAGAAAAAATGCCTTAGGCAGCTTTAAGACAATGCTTGAAGATGTAATGCATAACCCAACCATTCATCAATTTTTAGATAATACAAAGAATACAGCCAAAAAACCGAATGAAAATTTAGCCAGGGAGTTGCTTGAACTCTACACCATGGGTGAGGGTGATCATTATTCTGAAGAAGACATTAAAAATCTAGCCAAGGCATTAAGCGGCATTTCTGACGATTACAACACAAAAAAAACCAAAGTTAATTACAGGAGAAAAGACAACTCATTTATCACGCTATTTGGCCATACTGGAACCATTGGCATGGATAAAGCCATAGAGTTGATCCTAGATCATCCAAATACCTCAAAATTTATTACACTGAAATTATGGAGAGAGTTTGTCTCGCAAGATCCAAGTGCTGATAAATTGCATCACTTGTCAGAACAATTTTATAAGTCAGGTTACGATGTTAAGGTTTTGGTTTCAGAAATATTAAACTCAACTGAGTTTTGGAATAAACAAAATCGTAACAATATGATCAAATCACCCTTTGATTTAATTGTAAGCTCAAAAATTATCATTGATTTCCCGTCTTCAGATTTATTGAACTTGCCAGCTAAAATGCAAAAATCTGGGCAAAAATTATTTGAACCACCTGATGTTAATGGCTGGCTAGGCGGTAGAAGATGGATTAATTCAGATTTGATTATTGCCAGACAAAGACTTTTGGGAAAATATATTAAGAAAGTGGTTAGGTTTTACAAAAAGGTCGATCGGAATCCGAGTGTTTTAGAAAAAGCTGTCAACAGGGCTGAAAGTGAAAAATACCAATATTTTGCAATCGGCAGCTCTATTGAAAACAATACAAACAATCGTCTTCATAAAAGAATAAAGTCTGTCTTGTTAGATCATCGTTTTAATTTTAAATAGGGGTGTGTTATGCAACGTAGAGAGTTTTTAAAGCTGTTGTCAGCTATTCCATTATTGGGCACTACTAAGGCATTTTCTCTTGAACACGACCCTAAGCGAAAGTATTTGATTTTGATTGAATTAAAAGGTGGTAATGATGGGCTGAATACCGTTATTCCATACAATGATAATCTCTATTACGAGAATAGGCCAACCCTTCAAATACCTTCAAATCAAGTGCTTAAGATAAATTCTGAGCTAGGGCTTAATCCTGCATTAACCCATCTGCAGAAATTATATAAAGATAAAGACTTGTCTATTATCCAAAATGTAGGTTATGCTAATCCAAACAAATCGCATTTTACAAGTTTAGATATTTGGGAAACTGCGTCAGAAACCAAAGGCGCTAACGGCTGGCTGTACGAACTTTTCAAGCACAACCAATCAGACCATTTGATTGATGCAATGGTATTCTCAGGCTCTACAGGTTTATTTGAAGGTGAAAACCCTAACTTTTTGAAAGTGAAAAATATACGCAAATTTGTAAAACATTCCAGCAAATTAAAAACACCAGACTACTTGTCATCTGACCCTGCTCAAGCTCATTTATTAAACTCTATTAATAAAATACACAAAGTTGCATCGACGTTAGAGTACGAAGTTGATCTAGATGAAATGCAAAGCATTAAAAAAGGCAAAATTAGCTTGTCTGATCAATTGATGCAAGCCAGCTTTCTAATGCAGCACAATGTAGATATTCCAATATTCAAAGTTGCTATAAAAGGGTTTGACACCCATTCAAATCAAGAAAATGAGCATAAAGATAAATTAATAGAGTTGAATAATGCTTTGGCTGAATTTACACAAGAGCTAAAGTCTAATAATCTTTGGGACGATACTCTAATAATGACATACTCTGAATTTGGCAGAAGAATTAAGGAGAATGGCAGTAAGGGTACTGATCATGGAGAGGCGTCTTGTATGTTTTGCATGGGCGGAAAGGTCAAGGGCGGGATCTATGGTAGCACCCCAGATTTGTCAAATCATCATGATGACAACCTAGTCAGCAAGATTGATTTCCGTGAAGTGTATGCAACATTAGAGCAAAACTGGCTCAAGGCTAATAATAAGATTATTGAAAGTAGACCGTTAAATTTTTTATAGTGCAAATAAAGACTAACTAGCAGTTTTCAATTTTCTTTATAGGTAAGGTGATTTCAACACCTGGGTTTTTACTGCTATATTTAAATTTTCCACAATGATCCTGTTCAATGTACTCTTGAGCATGTAGCAGCTCATCACTATATTTATTCTCAAATTTCTGTGAATTTTCAGTCATTGACTCGCATGTGATGGTAATTTTTATGGCT
>OFBH01000086.1_pt1 | contig 8654 bp, 7 predicted proteins | sample 1520511 | NCBI WGS metagenome assembly OFBH01 (sample SAMEA3696448, study PRJEB22514) | metagenome | biome: water; feature: marine; material: hydrothermal vent | place: Pacific Ocean | collected 2014-08-15 | depth 1539 m | reverse complement strand
AACACCTGTGACCTAGGCAGCGGTGTGCCAATTTCGATGTGCGGTGTGCTTCAGTAGTGTACGCGTTTCTATGTCTGACTCACACCACTGTAGCGTGAAACGGGGGGTTAGAACAGCAGATAATCTGAACACTGGATGGGACTCGAATTGTGTTAGACGATTTTTCACAGATTTCTTCAAAGCTGTGACCAGTCCAGTTTTATGCTTGGAATGCGTATTGTTCAAGGTAGTCCAATCATACACATCACCACATGTGTTTCTCTTTTAAGACGTTTTACATCAACAGTAATCTATTGATGAACGAGTGCCCATATTTTTTTTGGGGGGGTGGGGGAACCATTTAAAACTACTTACCACTTTGATTAATATTATATAGGACATGGTAGATAGTTTATTTTAGTTTTTCGTGTTAATAAGGGTTACCACTATTCCCAGTACCTATATGTGATGATTTCGCAATAAAAATGCATAAACCCCCCCTCCCCCAAAAAATCTATGTGTAATTAAATATTTACAGCGAAAGGCATTTTAGGGAATTACGTCAAAACCGGATTACGTCGACTTCTGTAGGGTGGGGTTTGACTGTAGTAATTTCTTTCATCTCAATTCAAACCATTTTGGCTGGGACCTACGAATATGTCGAAAATAGGTATAATTAAGGTATCTGAGGTCACAATTTCCCCTCAAAATGCTTATTTTTGTTTCTTTTCAGATATAGAATTACCAGTATTATTCGCATACACGAGGCTTCCATCTATCACTCTGGATTTTCTATGTTTTATAAGCATTCATAATTGATGTGGCTCGTTCCGAATTAAACAGATCTATAATATATCAAGCTAAAGTTATGACAGTGGGTGTTTTGTTCAGCTTTGTTATACTAGATTTATCTGAAAGAGATGGATGAAGATGGTGATTGATGTTTTACGGCCACTTTTGCAGAGTATGTGAAATCAGATCAGGACCTGTCAGACATAGGTCCTGCAGACCCACCAGTGTTCTGTCAGACACCAGGTCCTACACAATGTAGGTTTTTGTCAGCCATTGCACGTGCGCACGCTCACTCGGTCAGCAACGGTGAATGATTAGTTATGGACAAAGGTAATTACCGTATATACCGGCGTATAAGTCGATTTTTTGGGTAGTGAAAATCGAGCTCCCAGAAGTTTCTCGACTTATACGCGCGTCATATTTCCTGCCAGCTGAAGGAAACATGTTTTCGGCCATCCTTGACACGAATCCGGGACATTTAGCCAACGGATATGTTTGATTATGTTTATGTGAGTTTTCATAAATATAGTTGTTTCAATAAATACAAAACATTGTATGTAACTGTATTTTTGTAATTCATTGTACAAATGTAACAAACACAAAGTGATGTCTCATATTCTAAAACTTGCAAACACGGATGTTACATATAGTCCACAGCTGTTATATTCAATCGTCATAGTGTATGTAATTGAATTTTATTCAATTCATTGTACGAATGTAATGATCACAAACAAATGTCTCATACTCTAAAATTTGAAAACACAAACATTGCATATAATACATTCTTTATTTCTGACATGTTGTCTATAGGTGTACATTGTCAATATTCCTATTATTAAGTCTACATCGTATACTTTTAATATATTTGTTTGTGTTATCTATATTGTTTCCATATTTTATATTTCTTAACTGGGCGCTAAGTATAAATATACTTGAATAAAATATTGAGTCATTTAAGAACAGAAAAAAAACCATAGCGAGCCATAATAATCTCATTTAAATTTATCGCTCAAATAATGACACGAGTATTTCTTTATAGTGTCTGTAATTAACAAACATCAAAATGCTCAATGGCTTCAATGCCATTCCATGTCTTGCGTACGGTTATTGAATTTTGGTTTAAATACGGACGTATATCTGTATGATTTAAAAATGTGTGACACAGACTACCGGTATGTCACGGACTCGATAATCATATTCTCGTTTATCCCACATATTATCATGCAACAAACCTTGTCGGATCAACAAATTCTGACTGTACATAAAACAGAATCACTGTAAAGGAAGCCAGATCTAATTGCCCTGGGGCCCTTTTATCCTACTAGCCTATAGAAGCCACTGGTTCCAGGTGAAAGAAGTTAAGTGTCATTGGGGATGGTCTGGTCAACTTGAAGGTACACCAAACAGAAGCACTGTAAACAAAGCCAGATCTATTTGCACTAGGTGACCCATTTATTTGATAGTGTCTTTCACATACATGCATTTTTATTAGCACACTACTCAATATTTGGAGTACGGACAGTTGCTCTGAACTTTAATTCCCTAATAATTGGTAATATTCATCCCAATAATTATATAGGTAATATGATACTAAGAAATATATTTCTGAATTAAAAATCATTTAATTTTTTAAAATGTGTCCTCATTAAAAATTCACTGGTGAGCAAGTGTCCACTTTTTCATTTTGTTTGGTGAGCAACTGTCCGGGTGAGCAACTGTCCTACACCCTAATATTTGACACATGAATGTCTACATGAATAGTAGGAATATAACAAAATAATTACATTTATTGTTCTTCTGCACACAAAGTGAATATTGTCTATCTGAACAGTTAAATAGTCTAATTCAGCACTGCCTCTGAGAATCCTATAGCAGAATACCATCTTAAAAGCTTTACTGTTGCATAGAAGATTGTGCACTTTAGTGTGAATATTTACAAAGTTTGAAAATATTCGCTCACTTGATGCTGATGAAACTGAATCCATTGAACATTTTGTGTAGTGGACTATTATTAGCTTGCTGATGATCACACTTTTTGCACTTTGCACATTTCTTATTTCCAACGGCAACATGTAAAAAATGTTCCCAAGTGGAATTCTCTGGCCTTCCACCTTTATACAGTACTAAAGGCTGGATATCAAATAATAATCACAGTATTAGTTCAATAATTTAAGCCAACATGCAGGTATGTATCAATGTGATATAACACTATGATCATGAGAAAGTGTAACACTGCTTCAAATTAAATTCAGACTGGCTTTCTATACTGAGGCAAAATGAAGTCACATTTTAAAACTATGATATATCACCTGGGTTATGCAGTCACATCTTAACAACATTACAATACATGTATGTGTCAACATTGGATAGAGGATTATTCTGAGACTAGTAGATTATCTGCCGTATATACAAGTAGTAATAACCCACATACCAGATATAGTTAAGTAGTTAACGGTGTTAATAACGTCTGTGTAAAAAAACTCCCAACCCTGACATATCATTATTTATATTTATGTATAATACCGGAGAAAACAGTATACATTAATATAAATATACAAATTGTACAAAAAGCAGCAATAATTATTATGTTGCTAACATCTTATCTAAAGATAGGCCTATATTTGCAACATCCATAAACAGAACATAATATTAACAGAGCATACACAAACTCAAAAATATAACAATATACATGTAGATGTAAGATGAAAATTTTGAATGTTGGCTAAATGTCCCCCCTGCAAATATTGGCTAAATGTCCGTTGGCTAAGTGTCCGTTGGCTAAATGTCCCGGATTCATAAAATCACAGCTAGCAATTTAGTAGAAATCATCCCACTACTACACTATGCTTTCTAACAAGTATTCCCCATCGACAAACTACGCTAATATATAAATCATGTTAATCCCGGGTCGTGGATGTGTGGAATATCAAACTCTTTGACCACAGCCCAACCATGTGTTTCAGGGAATAACGGCTTCCTCTGGGTCACGTGTCGGCAACAGGTATAACAATAGACTCTTGAAGTGAAGTCAATTCGACTGCTATGGTGATGGGAGAGTTTATGGTAATTTTGCGACGCAAACATGCCAGAATCTGCTGTCCACAAGCAGTTCGGCTAAATAAACAATACAGAATATACTAATAGCGAAGATAACGCATTGAATATGTAGGATATATCAGTTTCCACGAGGGCCTCATAACATACAGATAATTTTCGATGTGCGAGAATAACACACCGGGGGTCTTATAACGATCAAACAGCGTGTGATGGGCTACTCATTACACTCCACATTTTCGTAATTGAAAGAGTCTCCGAGATATTAGTCTTCACCTGTAAAGGCAATCTGGCATTCACAATCGGAATGCGTTTATTTAACGCAGGCGTGCGGCATTTGATGGGCGTTTTTGTGCAATTAATGGAAATTAATTAAGTTTAAAGATTGCCGCGAACGACTGCGATCCGGGATGAGTTTGCACCGGGCAAACTCGACCTTAGGGGATAGAGATTTTTACATCAACAGCAATTCGTTCAAAGGCTTCTCCCACGGGAATCGGGAGTAAGGGAGCCTTGGTGCACCTCTGGAGATGCTTCTTTTGGCAACACACACACATACCGCAGGAACGCACATAGTTTCGTATGTCACCATATATACCAGGCCAATAGTATTTCAATCGCATTTTGGCATATAAATCGTTTATACCTATGTGACCACTGTTATTTCGTCATGATTTAACTCCAAGACTCGAGTGACATAGACCCAATAACCTAGGGACGGCTAATTGAATGAGATGACGCTCACGCCCCTGTGGCTGCTATTGAATAAAGTGTCTATATAACTATAAGAAACCATCAACTATGGAAAAGTCTGGAGCCATAGTTAATGTGTTTCGGGTCAGTTTTGGATCACCTGGGAGAGTACCACGGGACAAATAACTATACACATACCTCAGACGTGAGTCCCCTTGTTGGTAAACCTTTATTTTGTCTTTGTCCAATACCGGCTCTAAACTAGTGGTGTGTGCTTCATCACAATCAGAATCAACATCTGAACCATTCTCGGCCTCACGTGCCGTCGTCTTCGCACGAGTTATCGCTTCTATTTCGATCCTCTCCCCTGTATTTATTTCGGTGTTTGGCGATATTATGTCTTGGAACGGCATACGACTCAGTGAGTCCGCATTCGCGTGCAAACGTCCTTTCTGATACTGAACATCAAAATCAAATTGTTGGAGATATTCAAGCCATCGAGCCAGCCTTCCATGTGGGGCTTTTAAATTTACCAGCCACCTCAAGGAAGAGTGATCGGTGATGACAACAAACTGATGATGACGTAAGAGATGGTCGAATTGTTTGACCGCAAATACTACTCCCAGAAGCTCTAATTCAGTGATGGGGTAATTCCTCTCGTCTTTGTTGGTGTACGGGCAGTATACGCGATAACGTGTTCTCGACCATTACGGATCTTGGTCAGAATGGCGCCCAAGCCATCAATACAGGCGTCCGTAAAGACATAGAACGGTTGATCGAAATTGGGGAACGCTAACAACGACGGGGATATTAAGGCTTGTTTCAAAATGTCAAAGGCGACTTGACACTCGGCACTCCAAAGTAAAGGGCGCGTCGTTTTGTTGAAGCTTATTTAAGGGTCTGACTATTTTGGAGAAATCTTTTACAAAAGACCCGTAGTAAAAACATAACCCCAAGAACCCTCTAAGTCGCTTCAGATTGGTAGGAATAGGGTATTCCTTGACAACGCGTATTTTATTTGGGTCAACCTGAATTCCCTCGCCTGATACCACATGACCAAGAAATCGTATTTTCGTTTGGGCAAATGTACATTTAGAAACATTTAACTTAAGGTTGGCTTCTTTGAGGCAAATGATGATGATGATGATGATTGATGTTTTACGGCCACTTTTGTGTACAAGGTAGGCTAAATGGGCCGAGCGACCCCCAAATGTAATGAAGCGAAGTCAAAGACGAAACAACCTTCAGATATGCCCACACCGAGATTTGAACACGGGTGGTCTAACGCGCTACCGCTAGACCACGGTGTCGCCCTCTTTGAGGCGAATGAGAACGGTCTCTATGTGTTCCAAATGAGTGTCAAAATCTGGGCTAAAGATGATTACGTCATCAAGGTAAATTAGGCATTGTTTTCACGTCAGACCGCGGAGGACAGTTTCCATCAGTCTCTGGAAAGTGGCGGGACTCGAACTCAAACCCATAGCCATCCTAGTGAATTCATAATGTCCTCCCCCACAATAGGGACTAAACGCTGTTAGGGGGCGGGAATCAGGGTGTAAATGTACTTGGAAGAATCCAGACTGGAGATCGATCGTACCAAAGAGAATGGGCTTCTGGAGCCCAAGTGACGTCAAGGTGTCGTCTATCTGGGGTAATGGGTAGGAGTCCCCTATACACTGCGAATTCAGCCCCCTAAAATCGACATAGAAGCGCCAGGACGAATCGGCCTCCCGGACGAGTACCATGTTTTAATAACTTCTGGACTTCAACGTCCATGATAGTTCGACTGTTTGGGCTCGTTCGGTAGGGACGCACTTTGAATGGACGTTGATGGGGTTTTAGGCGCAGGGTTTGGTCAACAACATTTGTGTGGCCCAATATACCATCCTTACCCACAAATACGTCATCATATCTACTCAATAGATCACGCAGAGTCTGTTTCTGAGGTTCTGTCAAATTTGCGTTGGCAAGATTAATACTTGCGGTGGAACCTACAGAAACCGGCTCTGCGTCTCTTTTATTAAACGAATGTTATTGCATTTATGGCGGTAGAGTGAGGGACATCTAAATTAGAATATTCAACACCCACCTCATGAGTATTAAAATTGCCCACGGCGGTTCCTTTATATATTGATATCGGATACGGGTGTGGGTTCCTTATCAAGATCGGCACACGATTCTTCTTTACAAAAGTCAATACTTTGCCCGACATTAAATTCATACGACCCAATTTTGTACTCCCTTCAATGGTGCCTTCTACGTTATCGGGGACTTCGCCGCAGATTACCGCGATAAACGTTGCCTGCGATGCAGCCTGAATAGTCTGTCTTCGCGGCAACCGGAGCTTGTAATTAGTAAATTACTGCGAATAGAATTGCATTTTGGAGTAGAAAAATTAAATTTTCGCTTTATTTTCCAAAAGGAAATCCGCACCCAGTATCAACCCATGGTTGAGCTGCTCTGCGACATAATGATAACACTGGAGCTTCAGAGTCCGGTCCTGAATGTTAATTTCCACACAACCTCGACCAAGAATTGGCATGGGGGACACATGATACTTGTTCGCCCGTATTCACCAAGGCCCATTCAATAGCTTTCCCTATCCTAATTTCTACAAAATTGTCACGCGACAAAGGTACTCTGCATTCTACTCTATTTTCATCATTTAGAGCTAAATACTGACAAATTTCAACTACTTTTCCAGACTCTACACATGGATCATTATTTACAGTTTTAACATCAACACCACTAACATATTTTGTGGCGCCCGCTCTGGGGTGTGGCAGGTTGGGGGCATTTAGTTTTTCCGAAATCGGGAGGTTCTTAACTTCCGTCATGCATAACCTGGCCACATGGCCCACCTGCTGACAACGATGGCAGACTATGCCAGACAAATCTGAACCTACCTGGTTCCTAGATGGCGTCCCGCCTCCACGTCCATGTCCGGGTGTAAAACTTGGCTCTCTTCCCCGTTGCTGATATTGCCCTCTAGCGTTTGTGTTGCCTACGATCCGTTCAAATTTCTTCGACGAGGTGCTGCAGGGTCGAAGCAAACGTCTCCAACGACTCCTTGTTGCGGATTTCGGCCACAGCTGCGACAGTCGATTGCTCGGGAATGGGCGTCAGATACATTAGCGCAGTCCTAGCCATTCGTTCTGCTTCTTCCATCGTGTGTGGCTGCATCACAGCCACGTGGCCTTTGATTTCAGGGAGAAGTCCTCTTCAAAAGGCAGATACAGTGTCCCACTGTGTCTTCCCCAGCTTATGGCATCTCGACAAAATGCCATACGCGTAGGCGTTAATAGACTCCTGTCTATTCTGTTTCCGGGTTAGGAGGGACTCTTCGGGTGCTTCACGGTTCGTATCAATGCCGAGCCGTTCTAAAAATCGTCCCCGGAGTCGATTGACGTCCCCGCGGACATGTATTTGCTAAAACAGATAGGACGAGTTCTTTTTCTTCTGCAAGTATTTCTGAGTTTACAGTTTGAGTCCACTAGTTGTTTAGGTGGATTGATAACAATGTTTTGTTAGATGTCATGCGGGCCTACGATATTTAGATGACACAGATTACGACTGACAGAACCAAGTCATGAAATCAGAACACATTCAAGTTGCACAATTAAATCCTTTATAGCAGCAAGATTTGTTCTAGTAAGAACTTTTTAGCAGGTCTGTGATGTGACGACGCTTTATTAAATATACGTTATTATTACGTGCTCTTCACTGTGTTTCGCAGAGAACGGATCTGTCACGTCTGTGTCTACGATGTAGATAGATGGATCACGTATAAAATCAGTGCTTGACCCAACTGTAATGACATACTGTAGACAGTGAATGACCCATATAGTGTCTGAGTACATACAACATGTTAACAGATACGTTAAAACTGTGGGATCACTGTCTAAAATCATTGTCCCAGACAATGTTGTTATACATTCAACAGAAGCTGATATTTGCAACGCCGACGACCAAGGTGTGACAAACGGCCGCGAGCCCGTCCTTCTCGACGGGGTGTTTCAAACTCGTCGTCCGGTAGACAAAGGAAAAACTTATTTACGGAGTTTTCAAAAATAATTTCTTTAATCTTAATTTCCTTTAATTTCTCTCTGTGAGTATTTCCTTCTTATATATATATA
>OFBH01000085.1_pt1 | contig 8721 bp, 6 predicted proteins | sample 1520511 | NCBI WGS metagenome assembly OFBH01 (sample SAMEA3696448, study PRJEB22514) | metagenome | biome: water; feature: marine; material: hydrothermal vent | place: Pacific Ocean | collected 2014-08-15 | depth 1539 m | reverse complement strand
ATCAAGAAAGTAGTCAGTGGTCCAATCACGCATACTCCGGACGGTAATTTCTTACTCGGCCCGGCTCCGGGATTACGAAATCATTGGATGTGTTGCGCCGCCAGCATCGGCATCACGCAAGGTCCGGGTTGCGGAAAATATCTGGCGCAATGGATGGTTCACGGACAAACCGAAATCAATGTGCGCGAAATGGATCCGCGCCGTTACGGAGATTGGGCTTGCGGAAAATACACCCTCGATAAATCCATTGACGAATACGAACACATGTATGCCACGCACTATCCCGGTGAATTTCGTTCTGCCGGCCGTCCGGTGCGCACCACTCCAATTTATGAAAAACTGAAATCAATAGGTGCTGTTTTTGCGGAAACTTTCGGTTGGGAACGGGCGAAATGGTTTGACCAAAAAGGCGAAGGTGAGCAATACAGTTTCCGGCGCAATAATTCATTTTCCGCCGTTGCCGAAGAATGTCGGGCAGTGCGGGAAAGAGTCGGTTTGATTGATATGACCAGTTTTGCCAAATATGAAATTTCCGGCAATGACGCAGAAAATTTTCTGAATCGTATTTGCGCCAATCGTATTCCGAAAATCGGTAGTGTGTCCTTAGTTCACATGCTCACAGAATTGGGCGGCATCGAAGGCGAAGCCACCATTACGCGTTTAGAAGATAATTTATTTTATGTCTTATCCGCCGCAGTTGCCGAAATTCACGATTATGACTGGTTTTCACAACACATATTGCCTGAAGAAAATGTAAACATCAGCAACGTCACCGATGATTACGGTGTGTTGGTGCTTACAGGCCCGCGTTCACGAGATGTCCTTTCCAAACTGACGGATGCGGATTTGAGCAACAAAGAATTTTGCTGGATGCGTGGGAAGTCAATCGAAGTTTCCGGAATTCCACTGCACGCCCTGCGGGTTTCTTATGTGGGCGAACTTGGCTGGGAACTGCACCATCCTATGGACAAGATGGAAACGCTTTATGACGCTATCATGGAAGCCGGGGAGGAATTCGGCATCGCCAACTTCGGCACCTATGCGATGAATTCGTTGCGCATGGAAAAAGCATACAAAGGTTGGGGCAGCGAATTGACCACTGAAATTACACCTATGGAAGCCGGATTGGATCGTTTCGTCGATTTCAGCAAATGCTTCCTCGGACGCGAAGCCGCGCTTTCCAGAAAATTGCTGGGTGTGAACACAAAACTGGTTTATGTTTCTGTGGAAACTGCCGATTCCGATTGTCTCGGTAACGAAACGGTTTTGAATCCGGAAGCTCCTTCTGGCGAAAATATAATCGGCGTTACCACCAGCGGAGCCTACGGACACACCGTCAGTCAAAGTATGGCATTTGCCTATGTTCAACCTAAATTTGCCGAACCTGGAACTAAACTTGAAATCCGTGTTCTTGGCCATAACTGCTCCGCAACTGTTCTCAAAGAAGCAGCTTATGATCCGCAAAATTTACGTTTACGTGACGTTTGATTTGAGGTCCTTTTTTGTAAACAATTGACCGTAGAATATTTAATAGATCTTTCCAAGTTGTTTCCTTTTAATAATTTCTTGGTTTTTCCACTTTGATCGAATTATTTCATCGCATTATAAACGTGTCAATTCGGCATCCTCATTTGCTAATGTTCTCTCTTCATCCAGAAAACCATCCAGACTCGCCGCTACCTGAGCACCTACCAGAATAACTACCCAGGAAATAAAGACCCAAACGAAAAGCAGCGGTATTATGGCCAGAGCACCGTAAATTTCCTTATAAACCGGGAAATGAGTGAAATAAAGGGCAAAGGCGGATTTGGAAAGCTCAAACAAAACTGAGGCGATCATTGCTCCACTTAGAGCACTCCAGAAATGAACGCGGGTGTGTGGTACCAGCAAATAAATCAGCAGGAATGACGAGAAGGATCCTAGATAAGGAAGAAACGCTAAAAACAACTTACGGACGGCAAGCAGGGTGTTATCCTCAAAACCGGTTAAAGAGAACAGATAGGAGGTTGTCAGAAGACTGATACCTATCAGAACAGGACCAAGTGTCAGTACCACCCAGTATATCGAAAAGGAGACTAGTTGGCGACGGTTTTTGCGTACTCGCCAAATGTGATTCAATGTGTGGTCTATCGAAGAAATCAGCAGCAAGGCCACCAGAAAGAGGGCCACAAGACCTAACGATGTCATATTGGTTGCATTTTCCACAAATCGAATGAGATAGCCCTGAATCGATTCTCCCAGAGTAGGCACAAAATTCTTGAAGACAAATGATTCCACTTCACCCCGCCAATCCTGAAAAACAGGAAAAAGAGAAAAGACAGAAAATATGACCGCAAGCAGCGGTACGATCGAAAGAAGGGTGACAAATGAAAGATATCCGGAGTAGACTATGATCCTGTCTTCTTTAAAACGCTTGAAAAGATATCTGAGATATTTTTTGGTTATTTCAAATGTTGAAGGCCAGTCTTTAATCATTTGCTAATCTGTTCTTGTATTATAAATTACATTTCCGGACTATTTAAAAGAAGCTATTCCAATGCTGTACGATAATACTCTACATCTTCAGGTGGAAGCGGTGAATTCCCCAGAATCAAATCTGCAGCTTTTTCTGCCAGCATCATCACCGGCGCGTAGATATTTCCGTTGGTGATGTAGGGCATCACGGAAGCATCGACCACGTGCAGGTTTTCAACACCATGAACCTTCATGCTTTCCGGATCCACCACGGACATGCTATCCGTCCCCATTTTACAGGTACAGGAAGGATGCAGCGCGGTTTCTCCATCTTGAGCAACCCAATTCAATACTTCTTCGTCACTCTCAACTTGCGGCCCGGGTGACAACTCTCCGGCATTGAATTCACCAAAAGCCGGTTGATTCAAAATATTACGTGCGCAACGCACCGCTTCACCCCACTCCCTACGATCCTGCTCGGTGGACAAATAATTAAAGCGCAGTTTGGGATAGACTCTAGGGTCAGTGGACTGAATTTTAACTGAGCCTTGCGCATCGGAATACATTGGTCCAACATGGACCTGGTAACCATGTCCTTCTCCGGGAGATGATCCATCATAACGTATAGCAAGAGGTAAAAAATGAAACATGATGTTTGGGTATTTTTCGTGTTCGTTACTGCGGATGAAACCTCCTGCCTCAAAATGATTGGTGGCGGCCGGACCTTTGCGGTGAAAAAGCCATTGATAACCGATCAAGGGTTTGTTCCACCATTTTAAAGCCGGAGCCATGGATACAGGTTTTTTACAGGCATATTGAATATAAACCTCTAAATGATCCTGCATATTTTCCCCCACTCCCGGCAAATCCTGAACAATTTCAATTCCCAGTTTTTTCAGTTCATCAGCATTTCCGATTCCGGAAAGTTGCAAAAGCTGAGGGGAGTTGATTGCCCCACCACAACAAATGATGCAACCAGCATACACTTTTTCGGAACGTCCCGGACTCCTGGAAAACTCTACTCCAACAGCACGCGATGAAGACTCGGGGTTTTTCCCTTCAAATAGAATTTTGGTGGTCAGTGTCCGGCACTGAACCGTGAGATTCGGACGCTTTTTAACCGGATGCAGATATGCCCGTGCCGCACTCATTCGCCGTCCGCGATGTATGTTCCGGTCAAAACGTGCAAAACCTTCCTGTTTGTAACCGTTAACATCGTCCGTTAATGGATAACCTGCTTCCTGTACGGCTTCAAAAAATGCACTGAACAAAGGATTTTCGCAAGGGCCTCTTTCTATGATCAACGGGCCGTCAGTACCCCGGAAATCATCTTCGCCCACACCGGACGTTCCGCCTGCCAAACAATTTTCCATACGTTTGAAATAGGGCAGACAGTGTGCGTAATCCCAGTTTTTCATGCCGGCGTCGCCGGCCCAGCGCTGGTAGTCCATCGGGTTTCCGCGCTGGAAAATCATACCGTTAATACTGCTTGAACCACCCAGAACTTTACCACGCCCATGGAAAATGCGCCTGTTGTTCATGAAAGGTTCCGGTTCTGATTCATAACACCAATCGTAGTATTTGTTGCCGATAGGAAATGTTAAGCCTGCAGGCATGTGGATAAAAATGTCCCAGATATAATCCGGCCTGCCTGCTTCCAGTACTAAGACTTTGTGTGAAGGATCCTCGCTCAAACGGTTAGCCAATGCACAACCGGCGGACCCACCGCCAATGATGACTGTATCGTAAATACTTTTTGGCATGCAGTAACTTTATTTAGCTTGGTTGATTATTCATCATGTTCATTTAACTGCACCTGGAAAAGACTGCCAAAGTTTTCCGGACAATCCTGAATACCAGCTAAACGGAGTAAATGCCAGGCCAGAGCGTGATTGCTTGAGGTGACAGGTTTACCCAGACGTGCTTCTGCCGTTTCGATAATTGATGCTACCCGCAAATTTGTGCAAGAAACAAATACACCATCACAATCATCGCGAGCACCAATCTTTTCAATTGCCTCAAGAATTGATTCTGGGTCAATACGACCGACAACAAAATCGTCAGATTCAAAAAAAGATCCTGTTACTGGAATTTCAAAGCCGGAAACTAGAAGATTATCTCGCATTGTAGTAGTAATTCCTGGATCGTATGGAGTAAGAAAAGCAACGCGCTTGACTCCAAGTGCTTGTAAAGCAGCTTTACAGGCAGTCAAGGGATTTGAGGTAGGTACATCGGGATGTACAACTTGGATCGCCTTTTCAACATTTTTTTCACCAATAATAGTTGAACCAGAAGTACAGCCATAGCCGATTACATCAAAATTGAATAAGGCAGGAAGCAAAGCAGCAGCAACCGGTAATTCTTTTTCCATGTTAGCCAGGTTTTCCTTCGTTACTTCCATTTCGTTGGGAATACGCGAATGATAAAGCGCGACACCTGCCAAATTTAATAAATTAGCAAATTCATGTTCCAGAGTTTGATCTGTTCGAAGCACAATAATACCGATATTTGCCCGGTTTCCCAGGCCTGTATCAGTCTTAAACTCTAATTCTAAAATACTATTTTGACTCATCTTGGAAGATATCCACTTAGGTGTAAACAAATAAAACGTAGCCTTTTTAGAACAATTCAAAGACAAATATGAAATCTAAGAACTTAGGTGAGGATGTAACAGGGATATTAACAATCATTTTTCTCAAGCACAAGGCCGAACCAATCAAGTTAATAAACGAATACATATGACGGTCTCGCAATAAGTCTGAAATCAACACTGGAATTTCGATCATAGGGAAGAATCTTCATGATATTAGTTTAGTAGTTTGTTCAGGATTTCTCGCTTCGTTCTAAATGACACGGTTTTTGGTCTTTAGAGGACGGCGTCATATATTAACAGAAATAACGCAATAATCCGGGATCTTTTATTAAGAATGTCTGGTCATCAGTATTAAATCGGAACTATTGATTCTTATATTTTGCATTTAGGAACTCATAGTTCCGTTTTTGTAGATCAGCAAAGATGAAGATCTAGTTTAATCAATTAGTATTTATGTATATAATATTATTAGTTATTTAATTACAAATTCTTGTATTTGCACGATAATACTTTTTAGATGCCTATTTTTAGCCAATACTTCACTTAATTTAGCAGAATTATAAGTTCCTGTTTTTTAATTTAATATAATTTTATACTGTATTTTCAATGTTTTATAGTTTGGCATCGGGTATGCAGAATAGTTCCGGTGGATTCAGAATACCTTATAAAGAACTATAAAATAAACGAAACATTTCCTTCAATATTGAATAGGCAATTTTGTTTACAACAACTTCTATTACACAGGGCCGATCATTTGTCATTATCGCAGGTATGCTATGGAGTACCGGAGGCCCGCTGATACGATTGTTGGAGGGTGCTTCTGAGTGGCAATTTTTATTTTACCGCTCGATTGCATTAACAACTGCTCTGTTTTTACTGATAAGAATTAAAAGTCCAAATACCATAACTCAGTTCAAAAAAGCCGGGATCGCGAGTGTAATTGGAGGACTGTTTCTCTCTTTAGCTTTTGTTACGTTTGTTTTTTCAGTCACTCATACAACGATTGCAAACACTCTTTTTATGTTGAGTTCCGCCCCTTTCATTGCCGGATTATTTGGGTGGATTTTATTAAGAGAGAGGATTGATAAAACTCAATGGACAGCCATGACAGCAGCCGCTATTGGCATCCTGCTCATGATCCAGGATGGATTGTCGGGAGATACACTTTTTGGTAATTTAACTGCTTTTGCAGCTGCAGTAGGTTTTGCGGGTTTTACCGTTTCGCTGCGCTGGGGAAGAAATGAAAATATGTTACCAACTGTTTTTTATGCAGGACTGTTTACGGTATTTTTCAGTGCGTTTGCAGCAGTGTTTTTAAACGATGGACTTTCTATCTCGCGTAACGATTTATTTATAGCCACAGGATTTGGAGCATTTGGGCTGGGCTTCGGAATGGTTTTGTATGTTGCTGGATCATACAAAATGCAAGCGGCAGAATTGGTTTTACTCAGTTTGTTAGAAATTATTTTGGGGCCGATTTGGGCTTGGATGTTTTTTAGTGAATTACCGACATCGTTGACCATGATTGGAGGCGTAATTTTGCTCTCAGCGATTCTCTTTCAGACTTTTTCAGGAATGGAAATATTTCAAAAAAAACTTCAAACTGTGACAGTCAAAAAAATGCAATAATTGGATAAATCATGGCAGATCGAAAACATAGAGGTCGTACCGGACGTTCCGGCGGTGGAAGAGCAGCAAAACAGGCCGAGCGAAGTGCACCGGTGACGAAAGGAGTTCCGTACATTACCCGCAAAGTTCCAGTTTATGAGGTATTGGATGAGGAAGGATTGTCCTTGATTGAAAACAATGCGGAAACTATTTTGCAGGAAATTGGTGTTGAATTCCGAGGCGACGCTGAAGCTTTGCAAATGTGGAAAACAGCCGGAGCGGATATTGACGGTGAGCGTGTTCGGATTCCCAAAGGATTGTGCAAAAAATTGATTCAGGACAGTGCACCAGCAGAATTTACGCAACACGCCAGAAATCCGGAAAGAAACGTCCGGATCGGTGGGAAAAACATGGTTTTGGTTCCGGCTTACGGTTCACCGTTTGTACGGGATTTAGAGAAAGGAAGGCGTTATGCCACGCTTGAAGATTTTCAGAATTTCGTAAAACTTGCTTATTCGACTCCGTATTTGCACCATTCCGGAGGAACGATTTGCGAACCGGTGGATTTGCCTGTCAACAAACGGCATTTTGACATGGTTTACACGCACATGCGTTACAGCGACAAACCGTTCATGGGTTCGGTCACTGCACCGGAACGGGCGCAAGATACAGTCGATATGGCAAAGGTTTTATTTGGTGAAGAATTTGTACAAAATAACACGGTCATCACCAGTTTGATCAACGCTAATTCACCGTTGGTTTGGGACGCAACCATGATCGGCGCATTGAAAGTTTATGCCCTAAATAATCAGGCTTGCGTGGTTTCTCCATTTTGCATTGCCGGAGCCATGTCGCCCGTCACGGTGGCGGCAACAGCGGCGCAGCTTTATGCAGAAGCACTTTCCGGAATGGCTTTCGCACAGTTGGTTCGTCCGGGTGCGCCAGTGATTTTCGGCACATTTTCCAGTTCGATGTCGATGCAGTCCGGTGCACCGACTTTCGGTACTCCGGAACCGCAATTAGTGCTTTATATTGTAGCTGCTTTGGCGCGGCGTTTGGGTGTTCCTTTCCGAAGCGGCGGTGGTTTAAATAGTGGAAAAATCGCTGACGCGCAAGCGGCTTATGAAGCAGCCAACACTTTGCAACACGCCATGCTCGCCGGAGTGAATTTCATGCTCCACACCGCAGGTGGCTTGAAGGAGGATTGTCGATGGGTTACGAAAAATTCATCATGGACATTGATCAAGCCGGAATGATTCACGAATTTCTCAATGGCGTTGATCTTTCCGAAAACGGTCAGGCATTGGATGCGATTCGCGAAGTCGGCCCCGGAAAACACTTTTTGGGATGCGACCACACACGAGCCAATTTTGAAACAGCGTTTTTCCGTTCCAGCGTTGCCGACAACAACAGCTTTGAACAATGGGAAGCCGACGGCGGTTTGGATACGGCACAACGAGCCAATAAAATTTGGAAAAAAATGCTCAATGATTATGAAGTGCCGCCCATCGATCCCGCAGTCGATGAAGCACTTTTGGCCTTTATCCGTCAAAGAAAAGAATCATTTCCGGATGCAAATTATTGAGAATAATGAGTACAGCTGATCCACTTTTGCAGCCGTTTCAACTCAAGCATTTACGCTTGAAAAATCGGATTATAAGCACCAGCCACGAACCTGCTTATTCCGAAGACGGATTGCCCAAAGAACGCTACCGGCTCTATCACGAGGAAAAAGCCAAAGGCGGAATTGCGATGACGATGTTCGGTGGTTCAACTTTGGTTGCTCCGGATTCGCCTCCGGTGTTTGGGAATTTGTATGCAGGAAATGACAAAATCATTCCGTTCTTTCAAGAAATGGCGGACGGCGTACACAAACACGGTGCGGCATTGATGTGTCAAATCACACACTTGGGGCGTAGAAGTGTTTCCAATGCCGGGGACTGGCTGCCGATTGTCGCTCCGTCTTGTGTGCGGGAAGAGGTGCATCGCGGTTTTCCGAAAATTATGGAGGATTCCGATATTCGTCGAATTGTTAAAGCCTACGGCGCGGCGGCAAAACGCTGTCA
>OFBH01000076.1_pt1 | contig 9065 bp, 12 predicted proteins | sample 1520511 | NCBI WGS metagenome assembly OFBH01 (sample SAMEA3696448, study PRJEB22514) | metagenome | biome: water; feature: marine; material: hydrothermal vent | place: Pacific Ocean | collected 2014-08-15 | depth 1539 m | reverse complement strand
CATCAATCGAATACACCTCTTGCACGGGCGCATACTCACCAACAATACTCATCACTCGTGATGACATGTCACCATACAAGGGATAGTTTGAAGATTTAATCACCACCGATTTATTAATCATCAAATCCTTAACTTGATAATACGGCACACCCATCTTAATCCCAAGTGCCTTAGCTTCATTCGAGCGTGCAATCACACAGCCATCGTTATTACTAAGTACGACAATGGGCTGTCGTTCTAATTTTGGATCAAACACGCGCTCACATGAAGCATAGAAATTATTGCAATCAACCAATGCAAACTTTTGTTGATTGAATTTAGGCATACTGATGAATCACTGAGGTGACCACACCCCAAATAATAAGCTCACTACCCTCACTAATCACAATATCATCAAACTCAGGGTTTTCTGCCTTTAAAGTAATATTGCCTTTATATTTATGAAGGCGCTTAACCGTAAACTCACCATCCACCACGGCAATTACTATCTTGCCACTTTTAGCAACAAGTGACTTATCTACCACCAAGATGTCACCTGGATGAATACCTGCACCGAGCATAGACTCGCCTTGTGCACGCACAAAAAAAGTAGCCTCTTGATGGTGAATTAAGTGTTTATTTAAATCAAGTTGATCTTCTAGATGGTCGTCCGCAGGAGATGGAAAACCTGCTTGCACACGTGAGGTAAAAATAGGGGTGGTGATATCGGCTGCGTTATCTGCCGGTAGAGACACAACAACATCATATTTTAGTTGCGATTTATATACCTCAAGCGTTGATTTGACCGTATCAACCAGGCTAGCTGGCACACGCATCACCTTGGTGTCTTCCTTGAATTTACCCGAGTTTTTCTTACGACCAGCGCCCGCTCTGGCACCGCCATGGGTTTGTGTTTTTATATTCATTTGAATATTGTAACATTATTCAAATTTGACTTTTAATTATTTAGTCGGATTAAAAGCACCTTTAACTTTTTAAGTAATTAGCTACCTATAACTTTCACTTCAAACTTATTAAGATTTTCAAAATCACACTCATCAGCAATACGCTTAGCTTCCTCATTATGCAAATAACTAGAATCAGGAGCAATCCCCACCCTGCCCAAATCTAGTCGATCAGCATCCCAACAAGTGTTAATGGTAATGCATTCTGGTCGTGTGCCGTACGTATGCCCCTTGCAAGCGTCAGTAAGCTGCTTAAACTGTACATCGTTAAGCTCAATGATATCTCGATGCTTCATGGCGAATACAGCGCCTCTAGGGCCGTGTCCTTTGTCTCGCCCCTCGTTCTCACGCATACAATCATGAAAATACGCAAAATAAGACAATACCGCCTTATCAGCATCATTAAAGTTAGCTAGGTAATGCCCGTTACGTTCTACCGTTTGCCAATGTTTAGCGCCATGAATGGGGCTAGTAATAAAAGCTGTCTCTTGTCTTAATACCTTTAATACTTCTGGTGCGATCATAATAAATTAACCACCTAATACCATGCAAAACTAGTACTACCATCACCTGTATAGTCTCTAACCTCTTTAATTTCTTCTCGAAAAAAGTTATATAAAACTCTTTTCATTTGGTTGTTATGCCTTGATACAGATAATGCATATTCTAGTAATCCGTGATATTCCTTAGCCTTTTCTCTTAATACCACTATCACTGTTTCTGTTAATGACTCATTTGATTCTGACACTGACTTTGAAATAGCATATTTAAGGATTTTTTTATACAGATCAGAAAACTCAGTATTACTATCTTTATATTCTCTTCTTGTCTTAATAAGAAATTGATCAACTGCAGCCGTGTCTGACAAATCCACTTGTTTAGCTTCTCTAATAAAAATATCAGAAAATCCATCTGGATCAAAATGACTTAAAACATACTGCCACTCTCCAAAATATTTATCTACTTCATGCAAAGTAATTGTTTTTAACAAGTCTTTTATTACCTTAATTGAGCTCAATCTCACATTATCAACAACTATTCTAAAATATCCGCCACAGGTAGTGCAAAACATATTCCCGCATGAATTCTTAGACAGTGTTTTAAATTCACTTATCAGTCTTTCAGTTACTAGGCGATCAATCATTATTACACACCTTCAAACAAATCTCTTTGCCTGTTAAATGCTAAACGCGTGCTAATAGCAATAGCTGATCTATGCTTTAGTATTTCTTTTGATCGAACATAGGCGCTAGTATCCATCCAGTTAAGCTCAGATAGATCTAGCTCTTGTTGTACGCACTTGCACTCACTATTAACAAACTCGTGGTGATAACTATCTACCAAAGTTTCGTCAATAGGTTTATTTGAAAATATATTGAATATCGACATAGCAATATTTTATTTAATCCAAATTGGTAGTTGTTGCTTTTTTCTAAACAACGTTTTAAACACTCGTTTTATCCAAGCATCACGCTGAATTTTAAAAGGCACATTAGGCAATACAAACTTATGTAGTCGCTCTAATTCACGCGAATCAGGCTCAGGGTCAATGTAACTAATGAAAGGTGTTATTCTAAAACCTTTACGTCCTATTGATTCAACAAAGTCAATATGGTTTTGATTATCATCAATCAACATATCACCATCACCAAAACGGATATCCTTAGGCTTTACTTTTCCCCAAGTTGCATTTGGGTCATAATCATCACGGCAAATAACACTAGAAAAATAACCTTTAAGATTAAGCTTGTAAAGAATGGGTTCAGCACGCTCACGCACACTCGCTGTCCAAATAGACAGTTGTATATCGTGATGTTTAAATGAAGTTAATAACTCATACATACCAGGGCGTACATTGTTACCGGTTTCATCAATAATGGTGTTGTCTAAATCAAAGTAAACATGCATCAGTTATTACTCCATTTTGCCGCACCAATAGTACCCACCAGTACCGGACAATAATTAGCAGGGCCTGCAAAATCAATTGATCGCTCAATCGCCTCTGTAATACTCTTAGAGTTAGATAAAAAAAACATGGCCGCTGCTAATACATTAGGCGCATAGCCATTGCCATTCAGCTCATTCATTTTATGTGCCTCAAGCGCTCTTTGGGTTTCAATCAATCTACCTTTGCGAGTATTTGCAACAGCTGCATGCCAATCTTCACCTTGCCATAGCTTACGACACAACAATACCGTCGCCACAGACACATCTGCTGCCAATGGGTGCCAATGCGTAAGCTTAGCCTCCTGTATGCTGATATCAATCAGCTCTTTATCGCTAACGTCTAGCATTGCCAATGGTGTGGCTCTGTGTGCAGGGTTGCACCCCGCTGTTCTACCAGCCAACTCATAATCCACTTGCTCGCTGGCCTTGGTAAAGCTTATGCCTTTACTAACCAACTGAAACACCCTATTAGCCGTAGGCCCAGCATCATAACCATCGCGCTTATGCCAATTAAGGTAACGCTTGCCAATATCATCTATATCAAATCCACCTTTCCGCTCGAGGCTATCAGCAAGCTGTAATGCCATTTGCGTAGGTCCGCCATTTTTATCACTGGCACACAAACCCACAAATAAATTTTCAGTGTAATTCTTAGTCATCGGGCTTTCATCTTATTGAGTAGAGAATCTAACAACCCTTTTCTATTGGTTTTACTCATCGCTGCTTGCCAAAATGCATCTTGATCCTTTTGGAATTCAACCTTATCTTCGTGATAAGCTTGTTTGCTGGTATTACTTATGTTCAGCTGTTCAACCTGTATGGTGGCATATTCATAAGCCTTGTCTACTGTTTTGGATGGCCTATGGGCTTGATAAAACTGATAAACCACATCACGCATCTCAGAGGTTAATCTACTCATAGACTCATTAGCGATGTCTTGCGGTATATCACCATAAAATGCCTCAGCAATACCGCCCGTAATGCAAGTTAAGGTATCACTATCACCCCCTAAAGAGATTGCATTGCGGATTGCATCTTCAAAATCATCAGATTCTAAAAAGGCAATAATAGCTTCTGGCACCGTACCTTGGCACGATTCATTAAAGCTATAGTCTGGCCTAATCTCATCTAGGGTTCGATCAAGATCATAATCAAATGTCTGCACAATATAATCTTTAATCTCAGCCTTACTAGAACCATTTCTAGCTAAAAATATAGCACTTGATGTTGCTTGGGCACCCTTAACACCTTCTGGGTGATTGTGCGTATAAGCCGCATATTTTTCTGCTTTTTCTAATACTTCATCCAAGGTATCGTACACAAAACCCACCGCACTGGTCCGCATCGCCGCACCATTACCCCAGCTGTTATAAGCTGCTTGATTATCATATTTAGCCCATTGATGAAACTTATTGCCATAGCCCGCATGCGGATATTCGTGGTAATATTGCTTGAGCATATCGTCATAACCCTTATCGTGCAAGATTCCATCCATTAAGGCTACCGTTAGCACCGTATCATCCGTGAAGAATGCCCTAGGGCTAAATAAAGGTTCAAAGTTTTTATGCTTGATGTTGGCCCACTCGTACACCGAGCCAACAACATCGCCTGTAATCGCACCCAGCATTAATTGTGTGTGTAAATTCTGCGTTCAACCGTTCTTTCTGAGTCATCCTGCGCAGGAAAAGCCAGCATGTCTTCTTCAAAATCACGGATCACACGATCGGATATTTTCTTGAATTGCATTCTGGCTTTTTCGATGTCAATTTCATCGTTATTATGGAACGCCATCGCATCCACAAGCTTGCTAAATGCTGCTCTAATTTCTCTATCAATATTCATCACTTCTACCACGGCGTGGCCTTTGGATCTTCTGATCATTTTCAAACTCCTATTTTGTTATTTATTTTTTGTTTTTAATGTTTTGTTGAGTGCTTCGCCTCATTAAATTCACACTGCTCTACAGCGAGCTGTAATAGCTTTAATACATCCATCCTATCAAGCTTCTCATACGCTTCAGCATTACTCTTTGCGGGGATTGACAACACCACATCCAAAGTAATACCAATGTCTTTAATTTGTTCCATAAAAGCCTCCTAAAGTTTAATAAAAATCCCTTGAAATCCAGAGAATAAAAGGCCCTTAGCTGATCTACAAAAACAACGATAAATTTAGAAAAGAGTCTTAAAATTCGAACTGAACTTGCATCAATTGTAGAGCAAATTAAATGTGTTTTGTATGAAGTTTTACTGTTTTTTTTGAGTATTTATTACAAGCCAATTGTGGCTTGGTTTGTAGCTAAAAAAAATAAAATATTTTCTATAAATACAAGATTTAATGATTAATTTTTAGTTTGTCTCTAGGGGCGTATTCCTAAATATTATTATGCATTTCTACACAATCGAAGTAGTTATCCCATCGGCTTGGTGAAAACAAAGTACCTAAAGCATCAAATGGCCCTATGTTGTACAGGTTGCCACTAAACAGCGCTTCTTTAAATCTAACAACATTACTCTCAGACAAGTTCAGCGTGCTCTTGCAAGTGTTATGCATCTCTTCGGTGATGATAATGCCTAAGCTTGTTTTACTAATCACTTCTTGCTCGATAATCTCATCACTGGATATAGCTATCGAATCAAGCGAATCAAATGATTCGACTGGGCCAAAGTCGCGCGGATCACCGCCTGCCATTACACTGGTTGTAACTATAATTGTTGCTGCAAAGCCTGATAAGATCTTCAGTTTGTTCATTGGGGTAATTCCATTAAATAAACTGAATTATATTTTTTGAGTGTTAAGCAAAAATGAAGATTAAATGTTTTGTTTATGAAGTTGTGTAATCCTGCGATTGCTTAGTTAAACGGTTAGGTACAATTTGTCTTATGAATAAATTACTACCTATATTTCAACTTCTATTGATACTACTGCTTTTAGTGATCACTGGCCTTTTTTATATGCTTTACGCTTCAGAAGCAAGTACAGTTGTATCTTGGTTTGTAGTTATAGCGTTACCTTTGTTATCTGTACCTATTTACTACTTAGTTTACAAAAACAACATTAAATCTTATTATGTATCTATGGTGTACTGGGCACTATTGTTTGTTCCTTGGATGATTGGACAATACACCATAGATACCAGTCAATATATAGATATATGTACTGAAATGGATCCTGATGAGCTTTTGTTTTATACTGTATTAGCAATCCCCTTTATGTTTGCTATTAGGGGTGCCATAGGCAGATACCAACCAAAATGGGTTAACCAAGAATCAGGCGAGTCAGCAAATAAATACTTTATTTATTCTGGCTATTCGTTTATACCTGTAATTTTTCTTTTAGGAATGATAGGTGGCATTGTTCACAACTGTTGATTATGAACAAATTAAAGGGTAACACCCCCTTTTTTTATCCCCTATGAAGTTGCTAAATTAATGGACTTCATTATTAATGAACTTCAGGTGTTCATTAAGACGCCAAAAAAACAACACTGTGATTACAGTTAACATTGCTAATAGAAATGAGTCTGTTAATACATCGTAGTCCCAGTAATAGAATACAAATTCAAATAATGCTATTTGAAAGATTGATGTGAATACAATAAGCTTAATAGAAATAGGCAGTCCTAGCATTATTACTCTAGCAATATAATCAGATCCACCCCTACTATTATTGGTCTTAAACGTGATAAAAGTACCAATAATAACTATCAATGTTGTTACCACCATTTCGATAATTGCAATCGTCGTATCAACAGTAAAGTCGGCTAAATATTGATACGTAACAATGTTGTATGATGCCATTATCAAAAGATAATAATACATCTTACTTTTTTCACTAACTTTGTTATTTTTTATATCAGCTGCTAGCTGATCAGTTTTCCAAAAATACATATTCACTCCTTTTACTTTTAATACTCTAAAATTTAAAACCCTATTGTAATCAATGGGGACGGTACCCTTTTATTTCACTATTTCTGTTTTAGATATGAGTTAACCCTGCAAGCAAACCGCCAAACATTACAAACAACAACCACAAGATGATGATTGCTGGGATTGATGCTATTGCCCACTTAACCATAAACCACACCATTGAGAAGAATGGCATATTAATATCGGTTACTTCTACTTTTGAAACTTCTGAATCCATTGTTTATTCCTTATTATTTCAGCAGGGAAATTGTAGCTCACAAATTAGAATATTTTATGCACTATAGTTGTTTATCTAATTACTTATAACACTCAATATACTTGGTGGCTCTATTATAGTGGTCTACTAAACTAGATTTAGATATCGAATCTGTAGTTATAGGAATTAATTTAGATTTCATCATACTTGCTAATAATGATGATTGTATTCCAAAGTTTATATTTTGAGGTAGAAATTTAAGGCCTTTTGCGAATTCACTATCTAGTACAGCCCTTGTTATACCAACGACTCTGCCATTCCCATCAACAATTGGACCGCCACTATTTCCTGGCTGAACTGGTGCGGTAAATCTAAAGTTAGCTAAGTTACCGCGAATTCCGACTAGACTACTCACAGAACCCTTAGTTAGCGATATGTAGTCTTTCGATAAAATATCTGATAGCGGATATCCAAAGACTTGAATATCATCTCCAAGATCAGGGGATTGATAAGAAATCGATGAAATATATTTGTAATTGTCATTTATTTGCAATAACGCAATATCATTTTTAACATCTTTACTAATGACATCTGCCTTTAATTCATCCACTATGATTTTATTACAGCCTTTTATAACATGATGATTAGTAGCGATTACACCATCTTTTGACACCACAAAACCACTCCCAGAACCTGAAAAGGTCATCCCTTCTGTACTATTAACATCGATAGTGTTATTTTTCGAGAGTATTCTTTTTAAAGCTTTACTGGATTTCTTATTCCCTTGCAATGAAGCTTTTAAATACCATTTACCAGCCTCTATTATATTTTTATCAACTCCATAACCCGATTCAAACAAAAATCCTAATGCATGCTCAGATAAATCATATTTTTGATTAGCAGCTTTAATAAACCATTTATAGGCATCTTTATAACTAATTTCAATACCTTCGCCTTCTAAATACATAATACCTAAGTTATGTTGCGCCTCCTTTAACCCTTGCTCAGCAGCCTTTGTGTACCAATACACAGCAACACCATTATCTTCACTAATAAAGCTATTCCCAGTGTCATACTCATCAGCTAAATTATATTGCCCTCTGTCATACCCTTGTTCTGCCGCTTTCCTATACCAGTAAACAGCTTGAGTATCGCTTTTAGATGCTCCATCACCACGTATATACAAAACACCTAAATCACTCTGAGCACTAGCAAGCCCCCTTTCTGCAGCTCTTTTAATCCACTCAAAGGCTTTCTTATAATCTATATTAATACCACCCTTACCGTAAAGATATTTTCTTCCTATCGCATACTCTTCTTCAGGTGTTTTACTATAAATAGGGGCTGTTTCATTTGTCGCATATTGAAATTCACCATTTTCCCAAATGCCGCTTTCTATTGTTCCATCTGCATAGGTATATGTGCCTTGTCCATGCCTTTTGTTATTCTTATATTCACCAACGTATTTGTCGCCCGCCCATTCGCTTGAATGTCCAAAGGTATATGTGCCTTGTCCATGCCTTTTGTCATCCTTATGTTCACCAACGTATTTCTCTCCATTTGCATAGGTATATGTGCCTTGTCCATGCTTTTTGCCATTCTTATATTCACCAACGTATTTCTCTCCATCTGCATAGTTATATGTGCCTTGTCCATGCCTTTTGTTATTCTTATATTCACCAACGTATTTGTTTCCACCTGCAAAGGTATATGTGCCTTGTCCATGCCTTTTGTCATTCTTATGTTCGCCAACGTATTTCTCTCCATCTGCATAGGTAAATGTGCCTTGTCCGCTGTATTTTCCATTCTTAAACTCGCCAACGTATTTGTTTCCACTTGCAAAGGTATATGTGCCTTGTCCATGCCTTTTGTCATCCTTATATTCACCAACGTATTTGTTTCCACTTGCATAGGTATGTGTGCCAAAACAATTATGCTTATAAGTGCTGCTTGACTTACAATCTGGTAACTTGCTTACATCTACATCCAATAACTCACCATTTTCCCAAATGCCGCTTTCTATTGTTCCATCTGCATAGGTATATGTGC
>OFBH01000074.1_pt1 | contig 9159 bp, 8 predicted proteins | sample 1520511 | NCBI WGS metagenome assembly OFBH01 (sample SAMEA3696448, study PRJEB22514) | metagenome | biome: water; feature: marine; material: hydrothermal vent | place: Pacific Ocean | collected 2014-08-15 | depth 1539 m | reverse complement strand
CCTCATGTGGATTCCACACGCGAAATTCCAAAGAATTGTTTTTCCCTTGATTCATTGGCAGGTGCCTTTTGGAAAGGTTCTGAGGAAAACAACATGATGCAAAGGGTTTATGGACTGGCCTTTGAGACAGGAGATGAACTCAAGGAATTTAAAGAAAAGCGTCAACTGGCTATGGAGCGGGATCACAGAAAATTGAACAGCAAACAACATTATTATACCATCAGTGAAGAAGTAGGAAAAGGGTTACCATTGTGGCTGCCAAACGGAACTGTGATTAGAGAAGAATTAGAAAAACTGGCCAAGGAAAAAGAATTTCTGGCAGGATACAAACGGGTTTCCACACCGCATATCACCAGAGAAGAATTATTCCATATTTCCGGACATTTGCCGTTTTATGAAGACAGTATGTTTCCGCCTATGGAAATGGATGGAGAACGTTTGTTTCTAAAACCAATGAACTGTCCCCACCATCACATGATCTACAAAGCAGAGCCGAGAAGTTATCGCGATTTACCTTTACGCCTGGCAGAATATGGCACTTGTTATCGCTACGAACAATCCGGTGAACTGGCCGGATTATTGAGGGTTCGCGGCATGACCATGAATGATGCCCATATTTACTGTTCTCCTGAACAGGCTAAAGCAGAATTACTCAATGTTTTGAATCTCCACACTCAATACTATGAACTCTTTGGATTGAAAGATTTCTGGATGCGCCTTTCCTTAGCAGAAAAAGACACTGAAAAATTTGTCGATGAACCGGAACTCTGGCAAAAAGCTGAAACGCTTATTACGGAAGTCATGGAGGAAGTTGGAGTTCCCTATGAAGCAGTGCGAGGGGAAGCCGCATTTTATGGACCGAAAATTGATTTTCAAGTAACCAATGTAATTGGCAGGGAAGAAACTGCTTCAACAAATCAACTTGATTTGGTGATGGGAAAGCGCTTTGGTTTGACTTACATCGCAAGTGACAATCAGGAGCACACACCGATAATTATTCATCGTGCACCTCTGGGAACACATGAACGATTTGTCGCTTTTTTGATCGAACATTATGGAGGAGCATTCCCAACCTGGCTGGCTCCTCTGCAGGTTCGGGTGATTCCTGTGGCATCGGCCTTCAATGATTATGCACATGGTTTGAATGACAGTTTGTATAGTTCGTTTGTGCGTACAGAATTGGATGATTCTCACGATTCATTCAGTAAAAAAATCAGATCTGCTGCTGTTGCTAAAATTCCGAATATTTTGATTGTGGGAGAAAACGAGCAAGCAGGACAAACAGTAACCTGGCAGCGTTACGGAAGTAAGGATCGCAAGACCTTGGCGTTTGATGCTTTTTTAGAGCTTTTGCAGGAAGAAATTCTTAAGCGCCAAGACTGGCGTACCGATGATCAATAAAAAAATGTTTGAAAACTGAATTCTATAGATCATGGCTGAAGAAGAAACTGAAGTAACAGTTGATGAAGATGTACCGGAAAATTTTGCTGCACTGATTGCCAGGGATCTGATGGTGATCTTTCAGAAGCAAATGGATCTCGATACTGCATCTGCCGAAGCTGCTGCTTATATTTGGAAAAATACTGGAACCACGGGTAAAGTTGGCTATTTTATTGATGCTACGGAAATGTGGCTGGAAACTCAGTCAGCAGGAGATAAATATGCAGCCTTGAGTTGGTTGGCAATTGCCAACCAAAGTGCCAACAATGAAGATTATGATACATTCCTTCACATGATGATTAATTCAATTATAAAGGGCTATTATAATCTTGAAAAGCCGGATATTGAATACAAGGGTAAAAAATACTCAACTTATACTTCAATTGTCAGCGACATATTCGTTCGTATGGTAGCACTTAATCCTACTAATGGAGAAATTGCTTCTAATATATTTTCTATTTTCATTCGTAATGAAATGGAATTGTCAGCAAAATCTACGGATGAGGAAAAAGAAACCGGCAGCAGTATTATTCCCACAGATATGCAGGATCTGTATGATGATGTAATATCTTATATTAGTGATCGGGGGATATTTAAACCAAGTCCTATGTCTGGAACAGAAGAAAACCCGAATGAACATATCCAAAATTTATGTGAAAGACTGCGTTCAACCCGTCGACATGTAATGCAGGAAGTGATTAATGAACGTGCGCTTGAAAAAAGAAAACAGCTTGAACTGGATTTGAAAAGCCAGCTTGCTTCGGCGGAGGAAATCGTCATGGTTGCTCCACAATTTACTGATGGATTGTCACTATTTGTTCAGGAAAAACGTTACAATTTCAATTACCTTTCTGTTGAAAAAGTCAGAATGACCCTGCAATTGCTGGGCTCGATCACAGGTGCAGTGTATTTTTTGCTGGGTTTCATGGGATATTTGGGTGTACATTGGGTTGACGGATTTGTGGTTTGCCTGGTTATGCTGGGATTAGTAAGAATATTACTTTCCAGGAAACAGTTAAAATTATTTTATCCTACTGATATTAGTAAGGAACTGGAAGAAAGTTCCACTGCGTTCATAAACGTGATGCGAAATATGTCGCAGGAACAGATGGAGCATTTTATGGTGCGTCAAATAAAGTTGGAGCATAATCAAAAATATTTAACAATGGTTCCTGAATATGTTAAATATCTTTATGCCATTATGCCTGACCGGAAAAGCATGATGATTTCTGTTGATGAGCTTTCTGAATTAGTGGAGAACTCAGAAATTGAAGTTGCCAAGCAACTGCGCGGGCAGTAAAAAGTTTTGTTAATGAAGCAAAACGATCGTGAAAAGACTGTCGCAACCATGGATTTGATTTCTCTTCGTCTGGGAGAAATTACCGATACGCTATCCTTTATACAGGCGTTCCCCGAAACGCAATTTATTAATGAAGATCCTTATCGGCAGCAACGTCCACTGGTGGAACGCGGAAGCTGCGTATGCAGCTGCAATTGCGCAATTGCTTAAACAGGCTGGACATTCTGTTTTCGTGCTTACCCGACCGGACTCGCTCAACTCAAAACACCTCAGTGAACGAGGGTTGCGTCTACTGACGCATATCAATCTCAACAGCAAGAATCCCTTCCAGCTTTTACTGGCATACAGGAAACTCAAAAAGTTTCTACTGGAAGAACAGATTGACTCGATCAATCCACATCGCTCGGAAGGTTTCCCTCTATTTGTTTTTGCTGCACGTTCCCTGTCTACTAATCGTATTGAAAATCCCATTCCGGTTATCAGAACACGCGGCACTACCAGGCCATTGCTTCAGCATTGGCTGAATCGAAAAATGCACATTGATTGGACTGCAAATTACATTACTGCCGGAGAAATAGTTGCAGAGCGATTACTTGATGCAGTTCCAATTTCACCGGAAAAGCTGAAAACAATTTACTATCCGGTTGAATGTTCGGACTTACCTCTGAAGCCGCCAGGAGATTACCGGACTGAATTTGAAATTCCCCAAAAAGCCAAAGTTCTGGCAGTTGTTGGACGTATTCGTCCTGTCAAGGGGCAGCGTATCCTTCTTCAAAGTTTGAGTCAGTTACTGACTGAATTTCCTGATTTGGTGCTGCTTATACCGTACCGAGACACAGCCAGCAATGAGCCGGAAATGCAGGCTCTCCATAATGATATCCGCAGATTTAAACTTGAAGCACATGTAAGGCTAATTACAGTGAGAGAGGATATCAGACAGTTAATGGGATTTGCAGATGTCGGGGTTGTAAGTTCAGTGGAATCTGAAGTCATCTGCAGGGTTGCGGTGGAATTCTTTTCAGTGGCTACACCGGTAGTTGCATTCCCTACTGGATGTCTTCCGGAAATAATCCGGCACGGAGAAAATGGATATTTGGCTGAAACACAAACTGCGGAATCGCTGACGGAAGAGTTACGCAAAATTCTGGCAAATCCGGAACTATGTGAACGACTTGGTCAGGGAGCACGTCGTGATGCAGAAACTCGATTCAATCCCAAAATCATGCTCACTGAAACCCTTAAAGTTTTTGGGCAAGCCCTCAATCATTAATATTAACAGTTTTAAGATCAGCAAGCTGTAACTGGCCAGGAATTAATTAGTATCTGCTGAAAAATAATCTTATCCAAAAATATCATTAAGAAATTATTCGATTCAAGATGTCAATTGCAAGGGGTGTCCGGGAAGAAGCACATCCGTGTAGCGTAGCTAAAACCCGGATTCCAGGGGGGATCCTTTCAATTCTTGAATTCAGCATGATGTGGAATCCGGATCCCGTATCAAGTTCGGTATGACAAGTAGTACACTTGTTATTAAACTATAATTATTTTGAAAAACTCCACAGATAAAGAATTCAGACTTGAGTAATTACTGTATATTATAGAGTATAATTAGTTGCGGAGGGATGGGTGAGTGGTTGAAACCGACGGACTTGAAATCCGTTAAGGCTGCAAGGTCTTCGGGGGTTCGAATCCCTCTCCCTCCGCCAGCTATTTTAATCAAATGCCTTTCGAAATTATCCACTAATAATCTGCAAAAAAATGCATGTGCATGAAAGGAATGGCGCATCAAAAATTTTAAAAGATAAAATCAAATGGAACTCAAGGATAAAGTAATTATTGTTACAGGGGCGGCCCAGGGTTTGGGACGTCAATTTGCACTGGACTGTGCAGCCAACGGAATGAAAGTCGCACTTGCTGATATTGATCTGGATGCACTGGAAAAAACCCGCAAGGAGTGTGAAGACAAAGGTGTTGAAGCACGCGGTTACGAATTAAATGTGACAGAAGAATCTGCCGTTGAGAATGTTTATTCACAGGTAGTCAGTGATTTTGGAACACTGGACGCAAGCATCAATAATGCAGGCATTTTACGGGACAGTCTTCTGATCAAGGTCAAGGACGGAGAAATAAGAAAATTTCCACTTTCCAAATGGCAGGCAGTTATAGATACAAACCTGACAGGTGTTTTTCTTTGTGGACGTGAAGCAGCAGCGAAATTTGTTGAACTGAAAAAGCCTGGTGTGATCATCAATATTGCCAGCGTTGCTCGCTCCGGAAATTTTGGGCAGAGCAACTATTCTGCAGCAAAAGCGGGAGTTTCTGCAATGACCGTTCTCTGGGCACAGGAACTGGCGCAGTACGGAATCAGGGTTGCAGGCATTGCTCCCGGGTTCACTGCTACTGAAATGGTGGTCTCTTTAAGGGACGACATCAAAGAAAAATTCACCAATAGTATTCCGCTGCGGAGATTTGCGGAAACGAGTGAAATGTCTGACGGCGCGCTCTTCATTCTCAAAAATGAATACTACACAGGACGTATGCTGGAAATCGACGGCGGAGCACGAATTTGACAACTGGCACCGGAGCTTCCGGCGGCACCGGATATTCAGTTTTATCGGGATCAGCGCAAAACGTACTGCTTTACGTTGTGACCATCCTCATTTGGGGTTCAAGCTGGCTGGCCATCAAATTTCAGCTTGGAGTAGTCGATCCAATGGTTTCTGTCGCCTATCGTTTCCTGTTGGCTTCCGGAATATCATGGATCTATTGCAGGTATTCCGGACTTCAGTTGAGTTTTAGACTCCGTGACCACGGCTTCATGTTTTTGCAGGGAGTGAGTCTCTTTGCCCTCAATTATTGGCTTTTCTACATTTCCGAATTAACACTCACCAGCGGTTTGGCTGCAGTAATATTCAGCACCATTGTCGTGATGAACATGCTGAACGGAGCAATTTTTCTGAAAAACCGTCTGGAACTTCGTGTTCTGATTGGAGCCGTTTTGGGACTGTCTGGTATCTTACTGATTTTCTGGCCGGAAGTCAGTGATTTTGAAACCGGAAGTGAAAATTTATTTGCAGCGACTTTGGCTGTGTTGGCAACATTTTTAGCTTCGCTGGGTAATATCGCTTCTGCCAGAAATCAACGCGAGGGTATTCCGGTGGTACAGTCAAACACTTATGGGATGACATACGGAGCACTGCTGATGCTTGTATTAGCATGGTCAACAGGACGTGAATTTAATTTTGAGTTCACTGTTTCGTACGTCAGTTCGTTGGTGTTTCTCTCCGTTTTTGCATCCATCATTGCCTTTTGGTCTTACCTCACATTACTCGGACGGGTAGGGGTGGAGCGTGCAGCATATGCAACCTTGATTTTTCCTTTAGTTGCACTGGGAATTTCAACAATATTCGAAGGTTATCAATGGTCTGCGTATGCAGTAATCGGCATAGTATTGATTCTAGGAGGTAACTTATTGATTCTCAAACGTTCAATCTGAAACTATTTGTTCAGTAACAAAATCATCAATGGATTCCAGGTGAACGTCAATGTCTTCCTGTGGCAGAAAACTGGCTGTAAATCCGTTTTTAGCTACTTGAACAATGTCTTTCTGACTCAGATTTAAACCCTTTTGAGCGGCCAGAAAATTCTCATTCATGTAGCCGCCAAAATAAGCCGGGTCGTCGGAATTTATGGTTACGCAAAGTCCGGCATCCAGCATTTGTTTGAGGTTGTGATTCTCCATTTTATCGAAAACACGTAATTTTGTGTTTGAAAGTGGACAGACTGTCAGGGGTATTTTTTCTTTAACGAGACGCTCCACTAGTTTTGGATCTTCCATGCAGCGCACTCCATGGTCAATCCGGGAAACTCCGAGTAAATCCAAAGCCTGCCAAATGTATTCCGGAGGCCCTTCTTCGCCGGCATGTGCGACTTTTCGTAAACCTGCATCAGTTGCTTTGGCAAAAACCCGTTCAAACTTTTCCGGAGGGAATCTGACTTCAGATGAATCCAACCCAACTCCTTCAATCCACCCACGGAAAGGCAGAGCATCTGCTAAAGTCGCTAAAGCGGCTTCCTCGCTTAAATGCCTTAAAAAACACAGAATCAAACGCGAAGTAATTCCGAATTTTTGTTTTGCTTCAACCAGTGCTTTGTGGATTCCGGTGATCACAGTTTGGAAAGGAATACCTCGATCGGTGTGGGTTTGAGGATCAAAAAAGATTTCAATATGCCGCACATTTTGTTTTTGAACGCGCTGTATATAAGCCCATGTCAAATCAAAAAAATCAGACACCTGTAAAAGCACTCCTGCGCCGGCATAGTAAATATCCAAAAATGATTGTAAATCACTGAATACATATGCCGCCTGTACTTCCTCAACGGATGCAAACGGCAAAGGTACATTGTTCCGTTCAGCCAACTCAAACATCAGTTCGGGTTCAAGAGAACCCTCTATGTGCAGGTGTAATTCGGCTTTTGGAAGTGCTTTGATAAACTCTTCAATCATTTCTCTCTCCTCTTGATTAAGACTGAAAATTAGACACATCCTCCCGATGGCACTTTGTTCAGACGCGAGTCACAATTAGTCTGCAAAACTGGTTCCTTTTTTTCTTTAATATATACGCCCCTAAGTATAATGGAATTACATTAACAAGCTTTATAACTTGTTCATTATGTTTCATCAAGCAGAGATTACAAACAATATTAGCAATATTAGTTTTTTGAATTAAACAGCTGCGAACACATTTCAAACGTAGCTTTAAGCCGACCTTACTCAACACGGAATATATGGAAACAGTTAATTGGAATATTTCAGGAATGCACTGTGACGGTTGCTCAGCGCGACTGCAAAAAGTAATTTGCGGAAAAGACGGAGTACAGTCAGCAACCGTTTCTTATGCTGAGAAACAAGCCTCATTGGAATATGATTTCTCAATAATTTCGCAGGAACAACTGCAGGACACGATTGAAAAGGCGGGATTTGAAATTACATTCTCTTGAAAGAAAGGGATATTAGATTTCGATTTAGTTTTTGCGTTTGGAATATCCAAAACAAATGATGCTTTTTGGAGCAACTCTGAATTACTCAGACGTTGATTCTGCACCAGAGACGTTCCGGAATCAGGTACATTATTCGGGAAATTACTGCCCATGGCCAAACCGGAACGGTGGAGGACAAAACCTGCTTTTCAATCATGTCAGCCATTAGCTGAGCTCCTTTTTCTGCAGAAATAAGAAAGGGGCGGCTTTTTCGATGGGTATTGATGGGAGTGTCAATGAATCCCGGATTGATGACAGTGACAGCTATCTTGTGCTGCAGAAGGTGATTCCGGATACCCTCCATGTAAGTTGAAAGTGCTGCCTTGGAAGCAGAATAAGCCGGGGTTGCGGAAAGTCCCCTAAAACCTGCGATTGAAGAAATTCCTACGATTTGTCCGCCGCCCTGTTTTTTTAGTATATCTGCACCTGCATCAATGGTGGCCATTGCGCCAAGTACGTTAATTTCTATTATCTTACGGTCCTGATGAAAGGTGCCTTCTCCCGGATAACTTCTTCCGCCGATACCGGCATTTGCAATTATAATACTGACTCCACCTAGTTCATCTGTAAGCTTGTTTAAGACCTCCGGAACACTTTCCAGATCCGCAACATCAAGATGAGCAACCGCAACCTGATTTTCACCGGACAATTCTTCTTCGAGTTCCTCCAGCAATTCCAGACGTCTTGCACATAAGCCTAAGGCAAAACCCCTGCGTGAAAATTCAAAAGCCAGAGCCCGTCCAATTCCTGTGCTGGCACCGGTTATTAAGACTGAACCCGGCATTTTAATTTTCTTGCTGGTTGTCTCTTCCGATAATCCAGCCGAGTCCGACTCCGACTCCAACCCAGATGGTTGTAGAAAGACTTCCGGATGAAAAGAGCCAGATAAGGAGATAGACGACAAGCACACCATACCGGACTTGACGTTGTCTTTGAAAAAGTGCGAGCCACTCTTTTAATTTTGTGGAAGTCCCCTGGATAAGGTTTTCCATGTAATTCTCCTTTTAATTAATTTTTATCGATTTTAAGGATTGCAGCTTTCAGTCTCCAGCTTACCTGTGACAGCTTCAAGTTTAACTTGAATGCACAAAATAGTTGCTGCTTTATTCTCAATACGATAGCATTAACGATCAGTGAGTGAGGCCGTAGTGGCGGAATTGGTAGACGCGCTAGGTTCAGGGTCTAGTGTTCATTGGACGTGGGAGTTCGAGTCTCCCCTATGAATTATGACCATTCTACGAATGTCCATTTCTACACAATCTCTTGCAATTACTAATTCCTCAGTTGTTCACACATATTTCCCTTTTTCTTCAAAGTGTGAGTAAAATTCAATTTTTCTTTCCAAAAAAGACAGACAAATTTATTTCTTAAATAAATTG
>OFBH01000073.1_pt1 | contig 9171 bp, 9 predicted proteins | sample 1520511 | NCBI WGS metagenome assembly OFBH01 (sample SAMEA3696448, study PRJEB22514) | metagenome | biome: water; feature: marine; material: hydrothermal vent | place: Pacific Ocean | collected 2014-08-15 | depth 1539 m | reverse complement strand
TATCCGAAAATGATTACCTACCATTTCTTTTTTTGATAACACTTTATCTGTATACCCAACTTTTTTTAGACTGTATTTTGATTCGTTGATTTCAGAGTGTTGATTAGTTTTGTATGTAGTGAATACAAACTGTTCTGTTACTGCAGAAGCATCCTTGAGACCAAGAGATTTTAATCTGATTCCGTGTTTTTTAAAAATTTCATTTAAGGCATGTGTAGTATCAATTCCATTTTTTTGTAATTTGTATACAGCGAAACCAGATTCTGAACAAATCCTAGAACTAGACTTCTCTGTTATTAATTCTGAAACGTTGAAATCGTCTTTTTGGTTTCGTATTGTTCCCCCACAGCCAGAAAAATCTGTTGTGTATGCTAATATTCCAATCTCAGAATCAATTTTTGGGATCACATTACTGTCACTGTGATAAACTGAGAAACAGCAATGTCGTCAGTGTATGCACCAAGAAGAACTTTATGCGTGCCTGATAATGCATGCTCACTTGCCATGATTTCTACTGAGATAGTTGTTTTGTCAGAAAGTGAAAAATTATTTTCATGTGTGATGATTATGTCTGAAAATGTGGATGTTGATGAAGAGTTTACACTAGCATCATACATGTGAGCACTTCCGGTTTTGGTGACTTCAAGTGTGATCTGAGTAGTTTGCCCTTTCTCCAAAGTAATCTTATCCTTATCAATGGCGATGGAAAAAGGAAGTGGAATTGATGTATCCACAACGCCAATGTTGTTCTCAACCCATTCAGTAAACCAAATTTTTTCGCCAGCAACTGCAAAGTCAAATACTTGAGCAAGTCCACAATTATCAATTCCTGCACAGTCTTGCCAGTTTGGATTTCTTGAAGGAACCGTGTATTCTACCAATGTTTCAGAGGATGGATTAAACACACCAATTCTGTTTGCATTATGTTCATTCATAATGAGATTACCATCAGAATGTTCAATCCAGTATGGTCTTGACACTGGATTTTTTATGAAACCTGATGCATTGCCGTAGGAATCAATCGTTGGTATAGACGTAACATATTTTGTAAATTCTTCGGTTTTAGGATCAAAGCTGAAAAAGTAATTACTTGATGTATCAGCTAACCAAATCTTCTGATCTGGTCCAACTGCAACGCCATTTGGAGTAGTAAGCCCTGCTGGAAAATTGTACCACTCAACAAAATCTTGAAGAAGAAGACCTTGAGTTACTTCACCCTGCGTTGATTGAAACTCATATCCGGGATAATCAAACTTTACCAGAATGCCCTGCCCACTTAGAATCCAGTTTGTATACCAAACATTTTTGTCTGAATCAATTGCAAAGTCGCTAGTTACAGCATTCTCCATAACAGAAGGAATTGCATAGTGCAGTAATCCTTGCTCATCTTGTGCATAATCTAAAAATGAAAGCCTGCCACCAGTAAAATCATTAATTATAATTTTTGAACCTTCAATAACTAATTTTTGTGGAAGTGACGATTTGCCTTCTTCAGTTTGTGAGTAAGAAATTCTATTATATGATTCGTCATCTATCGAGAATTTCCATATTGCGTCTGTTGCCTCATCAGTAAACCATATGCTGCCATCAGGAAAATAATCTATTCCCCACATCATAGAACGCAATTTTGTTGGCTCTACGTTATTTTCAATAGCGCTTGCAATGAATATTTTTTCTACATTTTTCCATACTGAGTTATCATATTCAGTAAACGTCTCCGTTAGCGGATCAAATTTTGCAACCTTTCCAGTGTTTGTTTGTGCAAACCACACTATACCATTATGATCTACCGTAATTGCAAGAGGTTGTGTGCATGCAGTGGGTATTTTGTATTCTTTCACATGTTCGTTTGACCCTGCTAGTTCGTTTGCAGAACAAAACTGTGATAATTCATCACCACTATATCCAAGTTCCAAACCAAGGGCATCCAGATCAAAAGCATCCAATTCTTCTGCAGTTATCTCATCAAAATCACTAGAATCATCAAGCCATTGTGCAGGGTTTACCGCTAGTGTAATTGCAGAACTTAACATAATACCCGCAACAACCGCAAAGAAGAGAATTCCTTTTTTTCTTGTTTTCACAGTAAAAATTCTAAACTGCCATGTTATATCTGATTGCCATCGATATGAAAATATTATAAAAGTTTTAAATCGCCAGTAATCTTATCGATTTTTTCTTCAGGTGCAGGACCAATGGATATACACGTTGTTGTTCCGGAAGCAATCTGTGTGTGACCTGCATCAGTTACCTCAGACCAAGGTACATCAAATTCAATTGCATCTTGTTTTACCTGCTCAAGTTCTTTTAGATTTGCAACTTTTAGTACAATTTTTTCTTGTCCTGTCCACCACACTGAGAACCATTCAGGATTAGATTTTCTAACATGCTCCGCTCCCAATACGCACGCATGACCAACTTGGGCAGCAATCTTTCCTTTTCCCATATCGAGATCAGTTCTTACTACAATAACCTGTTTTATTGCCATATACATACAAAAACTCTGCATTATGAAAAACTTTGCAATTTATTCGAAACATAATTGTATTAATGTACATTTTGAGTGTTTATGGAAGAATATGATGTAGTAATTGCAGGTGGCAGTATTTCTGGGCTAATGTCGGCTAGAGAGATAGCAAAAAAAGGATATTCTGTTTTGGTTCTAGAGGAAGGATTTGAGGTTGGAACTCCTGATCACTGTGGTGGTTTGATAAGCAAATCAGCATTAAATGACATGGGAATAGAACCAACACAAAAAACGTTTGATTCTATGATTAATTCTGCTCTAATTTATTCACCAAGTGGAAAACACATCGAAATAAATTCAAAAAAACAGGAAGTTGTTGTAGTTAACAGGAGAGAACTTGACAAACAAGTAGCACGGCAGGCTCAACAATCTGGCGCTGAGATTAGGGTTAAGACAAGCTTTAAAGAAAAAACTAAGCATGGTGTTAGAACATCGATTGATGAGATTGGTTGTAAGATTCTAGTTGACTGTAGAGGAGTTGGTGCTTTGGTAAATGATCAAAGAGATGGAATTTTACTATCTGCACAATACGAGGTTTATGCAGATTGGATAACAGATGGCAAAGTTGAAGTGTATTTTGATCAGATAAAATACCCAGGTTTTTTTGCTTGGATAATTCCATCCGGAAAGGGAGTAGGTAAAGTGGGCGTTGCTGGAAGAGAGATTAATGTATCCAATATGATGGAGGAGTTCCTAAGAAACAAAGGAAGGTATTCAACTATAAGAAAAATTTTTGCGCCAATATGGATTAAAGGTCCAATCAAGAATTTTGTTTCCGGAGATGTAGTAATAGTGGGTGATGCAGCGGGACAATCAAAACCAACTACTGCAGGAGGAATTTATTCTTGTGGAATGGGTGGAATTTTAGCGGGAAATGCGATTACAAAATATTTGGAAACAAACAAGTATTCTCAGCTTCAGCAGTACCAAAAATTTTGGCATGATAAATTTGGTAAAGAATTTGAAAAACAGCGTCTAGCTAGAAAAATTCTTGAGAAAGTTGATAACAAAACAGTTGACATGATTTTTGATACAATAACGCCGGAGATCACATCTGAAATTTCAAACAAAGATGATTTTGACTTTCATGCAACATCCATTGTAAAATTGCTTGGTATGCGCAAGTCTCTAAGTGCTGCTCAAAATATCATGAGCACAGAAATCAAACGTCTGCTAACGAATTATTCACATACAAAGTCGAGCAAGGTATAAATTCAATTAATAGGCAGCGATTTGTGTATGTCAACAAATCTTGAATTGCCTGTATGTAGTTGTTGTCACCGCCATATTATGCCTAATGATAAATGTGTAAAATTTGATTGCCCAAACTGTGATAATGGTGATCTTATTTGGCGATGTGAAAGTTGTAGAATAGCAGTAAGAAATTATACATGCTCATCCTGTAACTTTCAAGGACCTTAGAAATTGGCGCAATTATTATTGATCACAAAAATTCTTCCAACTGGGATAGAGGTTGATTTGAACGAATTAGCACAGACTATCAAAGGATCATTAAAAGACGGAATTCAACTTAAAAATCACCAATTGGAACCACTTGCTTTTGGTTTACATTTTATCAAAGCAGAATTTGTTTTAGATGATAAGGAAGGTCAGATGGATTCACTAGAGAATGCAGTAAAGGATGTAAAAGGAGTTAGTGAATTTGAAGTTCTGAACATGAGTAGAATGTCAGTTGATATGAAATAGGTGATTCCTTGGCGAATGAAAAAAATCTATTACAAATGAGAGTGGAAGAATCTAAGCAAAGAGATGTTGGAAAAAGAAGAGCTAGAATAGGTCATAATGCTATGGATTACCTGCATGTTGCACCTGGTGACATTATTGAACTAAAGGGAAGTAAAACAAGCTGTGCCATAGTATGGCCATCTGATGAGGATGAAAAAAACCCAGATTCTATTCGACTGGATGGACAAACTAGAAAAAACATTGGAACAGCGCTTGGCGATGTAGTTTATGTGAAAAAGGTTAAGGTGAAAACTGCCAAGACAGTGAAACTTATGCCAATTAATGAAGTAGTTACTATAGACAAAGAGTTTACTGACTTTGTTAAAAATAGATTGAAAGGACTACCGTTGAGCATAGGCGATGAGATTTCAGTAATGATCTTGGGAAACTCGATGGAGTTCAAGATTAGCAATACAACACCAAAAGGAATTGTTAAGATTGAGCGTTCTTCCGTTCTAAAAATACTTTCTGAAACGGCAACTGACAAGAGAACTCGTATCACATATGAGGAAATAGGTGGATTGGGAGATACGATTAAGGCTATGCGAGAAATTGTCGAATTGCCATTGAGACATCCAGAACTTTTCAGTAGGTTAGGAGTTGAGCCTCATAGCGGTGTATTACTTTATGGAGCACCTGGTTGTGGAAAGACACTTCTTGCTAGAGTTATTGCGAGCGAATCAGATGCTAACATGTATTTAATTAATGGACCTGAGATTATGAACAAATACTATGGGGAAACAGAAGCCAAGCTTAGAGATATATTCAAAGAAGCAAAAGATAACTCGCCTAGTATTATATTCATCGATGAGATTGATGCGATTGCGCCAAAACGAGAAGATGTTTATGGCGATGTTGAAAAACGAGTAGTAGCGCAACTTTTAGCACTGATGGATGGATTAACTGAAAGGGGTAATGTCATTGTACTTGGCGCATCAAACCGTCCTGATAGTGTAGACCCCGCATTACGAAGACCTGGAAGATTTGATAGAGAGATGGTAATTTCTGTTCCTAATGCAGATGGAAGATTGGAAATTTTGCAAATACATACACGTGGAATGCCTCTTGCGGCAGATATTGATTTGAAAAACTTTGCAAGTGATCTTCATGGATATACTGGCGCAGATATCAAATCGTTATGTAGAGAAAGTGCCATCAAGGCGATACGACGTTATCTACCAGAAATTGATCTTGAAAACGAGCGTATACCATCAAAGATATTACAATCAATGGAAATAAAATTGCGTGACTTTTACGATGCAACACTAGAAGTAATTCCAACAGCTATGCGACAGTTTTATGTTGAACGTGCAAAAGTTTGGTGGAATGATGTAGGTGGATTGGGCGATGAAAAAAAGATATTGGAAGATAACATGATTGCAGCTATCAACACACCTAATAAATTTAGAAAGATGGGTGTCAAACCACCTAAGGGTGTATTACTTTATGGACCGCCAGGTTGTGGAAAGACGCTTCTTGCTAGAGCATTAGCGGCTGAATGTGGTGCAAATATGATTCTTGTTAGAGGACCAGAAATATTGTCAAAATGGGTTGGTGAATCTGAAAAGGCAATTAGAGAAATTTTCCGTAAAGCAAAAGCGGCTGCACCATGTGTTGTTATTTTTGATGAGCTTGATTCACTTGCAAAATCTAAAATTAAAGATGAAAACAATCATGGGGAAACAGTGCTTAGCCAAATGTTGACTGAAATGGAAGACAGTGGAACATCTAACATAGTAGTAGTTGGGATTACAAACAGACCTGACTTAATTGACAACTCGATGCTACGTAATGGCAGACTTGACGTTGTTTTGTTTGTTCAGCAGCCGGACGAAAAAAGCAGATTAGATATAATTAAAATATTAACAGATGGTATGCCGCTTGCAAACAATATTAACTTGAATGAGATTGCAGTATCTACACAAAACTATACTGGAGCTGACTTGGCATCACTATGCAGAGAGTCAGCTGTTAATGCAATGCAGAGAGATTCTCCAAAGATAGGTAGTAATGATTTCGCCGTAGGATTAAAGAGGGTTAGACCGTCAATTACTAAAGAAATTAACAAGTGGTACAGTGACATTAAGGCTGAAGTTTCAAATATAATTCCAAAGTCTGCGAGTGGGACATTTTACCAGTAAAATTGACTATAAAATACAAGAATATAGTAATGGAGAAAATTAAGGAATCAGGTTCTCTTACTGATAAAACGCTTGCTAAGAATCTAGTAAAGGACGGTTATCAATTATCAGATGGTCTTTTTAATAAAACACTGCTTGATATGGAAATAATGGGATTAGTAAAGGTAAGCTGGCTTACTAAAGACACACGTAGAATAGAGGTTGTTTCCAGCCAAGAAGAAGAGGACGAGGTCGAAATGCAGAACAAAAAAACATTAGAAAAAGACTATGAAAATAGTTTTCCTGAATCTAACGATGATGTTTAACTAGAATCTAAAAGGAAAAGCGGCATCTAGTGCAATTCCTATAAAGATGATAGTAAGATAAGGTGCAGTTACCTTGTATGCCTTCCACGCAAAATCTGATGTTGGCGTTTTTGTTAGCTTGTAATGATATGCCAACATAAGACCCCCTGCAATAGATGCGATTATGGTATAAACAATACCCATGCCAAATGCATACAACATCAATGAATACGGTAAAAGTATAATCGTATTAGCAAGGATGTATTTTGATGTTCTTTCCATACCAATCAATACAGGTAGCATTGGAACTTTCGCTTCTGCATAATCATCACGTATTTTCATTGCAAGGCACCAAAAGTGCGATGGTGTCCATACAAAAACCAAAAATCCTATTAAAAATCCTAAAATGTCAATTGAACCAGTAGCTGCAGACCATCCAGCCATGGATGCTGCACTTCCTGCAAATCCACCAATTACAATGTTTGAGGGATTCAGACGTTTAAGCCACACTGTATAAATTATAACATAAAAGAAAATTCCCAAGGCTACAAAGAAGGCACATAGATAATTGAGTGTGAATGCTGCATAAATAACAGAAACTACGCTAACACCAAGTCCATAAACGAGAACTGTTGTATCCTTACTTCTGCCTGATGGTATTGGTCTGTTACTTGTCCGCTTCATTTTCGAATCTATATCCTTATCATAAAAGTGGTTGAGTGCACTTGAGCCAGCTGAGGCAAGCGATCCTGCAACTATAATATGTAAAATTTCTAAATAGCCTATCTCAGGACCTACAAGTTTGCTTCCAGCATACATAGATGTAACAGCAGTTATAACAAGCAGAATTATTATTCTGGGCTTTGAAACCTCGAATATCTCTTTTAATCCCAACTACTGTTGACATTATGATATATGATTTAATTTATTCGAATCGATCTATCTGCTGCAAAACGATTAATTATCTAGCATTTCTCACCAAGCTTGAATGAGTAATTGGGAACTGGTTATGCCAGGTGGCGGGCTTACTGCTATTGGATTGGCCGGTATAGTTCTATCCTATTCAGGAATAGCCCATACCTTTGTTGATGGATTGCATGCACTTACAGGCTTGTTATTTTTCTTCGGGTTAATCTTCTTGGGTGCTGGAATTCTAGATGGTGGAGTATCAACATCGAACAGAACAAAAGCTACAGTTTTGGTTGTTATAGCCATAATTCTAGGATTTGGCGCTGCGGCATTCATAGGCAACGAAAGTACTACGCTGCCAACAGTTGCAGGACTCTTAATCATGGTTACAATTCCAGGCATTGTTATAGCATACATGGCTATGAAGATGCCACAATATGTCAAACCTGTTGGTTTAATCTTCATATTTGCAATTGGCTTGGGCATTACAGTATTTGTTGGCTTTGGTGTATATGGTCCCACTGGATATTTGCTTCCAGAAGTGGTTGAAGAAGCTGTTGAAGAGATTGTTCAAGAGGTTCCTATGGGTAAAATTTTTGCTATCTCAATATTAGCAGGATCTGCGGAGCAAGGAAATCCAGACTATGACCCAGATGTTGGTACACTGGCAAAGGGTTCTGTAATTGAATGGACCAATTATGATGAAGCCATGCATACTGTTACTAGTTCGCTGGACTTTGGAGAAACTTTTGATTCTGGGTTGCTTAACGCTGGTGAAAGATTCCTACTTGATTCAGGTAAATTAGATATCGGTTCTTATGAGTACATGTGCATAGTTCATCCTTGGATGGTTGCAAGCATTGTAATAGAAGAATCTGTTGAATAATACATGGATGAAATACTGCTAAACCAGACACAAGTAGATGCACTGATACAACATTCTGAAAAAGCAGGTCTTTCTGAGTCATGTGCAATGCTGCTTGGCACACATAATGATCAGCAATGGAATGTTAAAGAAGTTCTTCTGACGCGTAATGCGCACAATGACTCTGAAACAAGTTTCATAATCGCACCGGAAGAACTGTTACAAGGACATCAACTTGCAGAGAAAAAGCAATTAGAACTTGTTGGGATATTTCATTCACATCCAAATACATCCGCATCACCATCAAACACGGATAAAAAATACATGAAAGTAAATGGCGATGTTCCATGGATTATTTTTTCTGGGATAAATACAGATCTTAGGGCATTCATACTAGAGGAAGATATGGAGGGTGAGAAAGAAATTAAAATTAAAGTCATGGAACGCCATTTTTTCCAGTAAGTAAAGTTAGGTAGGTTTAGATTAAATACTCCCTGATTTTATGCAATATTATGGCAATGGATATACATGTCTACGACACTTACGTTAAAGCCAAAGATGGTCATACTATGCACTTTGATGTTATAACAAATGTGCAGGATCATGACAAAGCAATTCAATATGCAAAAGATTGGCTAGCAACGGTTGGTGAAGATGGCGCAAAGGTGACAGGAGAAGAATGCAAATTTTGTCACACAC
>OFBH01000069.1_pt1 | contig 9375 bp, 13 predicted proteins | sample 1520511 | NCBI WGS metagenome assembly OFBH01 (sample SAMEA3696448, study PRJEB22514) | metagenome | biome: water; feature: marine; material: hydrothermal vent | place: Pacific Ocean | collected 2014-08-15 | depth 1539 m | reverse complement strand
GATCAATATAGATAAGCGCTGTGGTTGCTTCTTCACGCACTACATGTGCCGCCATTAATTTATCGTAGAGTGTTTGTGCCATATCTTGATCGTAATACTTGATAAAATAAACTATTTTACATTCTATAGGCTTTCGGGGGTTTTTAATATATATGTGTGGTATTTGTGGCCAGTTAAGATTCGATCATAAGGCGGTAGCCTCTCAAGACCTTCGTTCGATGATGCGAAAGATTGCACGTCGTGGTCCAGATGCATCTGGACAATGGTCCGATGATGTTATTGGTTTTGGCCATCAACGCCTTAGTATTATTGATCTATCAAATTATGGCGCACAGCCCATGGTGGATGACTCACTTGGCTTGGTGTTAGTATTTAATGGCACGATTTATAATTATCAATCGTTACGCCAAGACTTAATTAAAAAAGGCTATACGTTTTTCTCTCATTCAGATACTGAAGTCATTATTAAAGCTTATCATCTTTGGGGTGAGGATTGTGTCACTCACTTAGATGGTATGTTTGCTTTTTGTATTTGGAATAAACAAAAAAAGCAATTGTTTGTGGCACGTGATCGTATGGGTATCAAGCCTCTTTATTTCAACCTTACCGATTCAGCTTTCAGTTTTGCCTCTAATACACAAGCCTTAATGACGATAGGTGTAGACACTTCGATTAATTCAGTAGCTCTACAACAACAACTCTCACTTCATGCAGTGGTGCCTGCCCCTAATACCATTTTAAAGGGGGTGAATAAAATTAAACCTGCCACAACAATAACCATTGATGTTGATGGAAAAATAACGGAAAAAACCTATTGGCAGCCAACAGCACAACGAGCAGGTTTAAGTGACAATGAATACATTGAACGCACACATGAATTATTAACTCAGGCAGTACTAAAAAGAATGAATGCTGCTGATGTACCGATTGGTGTACTGCTCTCAGGTGGGTTGGACTCTTCACTGCTTGTGGCGCTTTTAGATGAAGCTGGTCATCAAGACATTCGTACTTTTTCGATTGGTTTTGAGGATATTGACGATGAAGCAGGCTCTGAATTTGAATATTCCGATCAAATCGTTAAGCGGTTTAACACCACCCATGAAAAGTACGTGGTAAGTAATGCACAAGTATTACCACGACTAGGTGATGCGGTAGCGAATATGGCTGAGCCGATGGTCAGTCAAGATGCTGTGGCTTTTTATCTACTCTCTGAGCAGGTCTCTAAACATATTAAAGTGGTGCTCTCGGGTCAAGGGGCAGACGAAGCATTTGCAGGTTATTTTTGGTACCCACGTATGCAAGCTGAAACCGGGTTAGAAGTTGATCGATTTTCTCAGCATTATGTGGATCGACCTTATGAAGAGTATTTACAAACAGTTAATCAACAGTATCACTCTGGTAACCATACTCAAGATTGGCTTAACAAAGAATTTTCCAAAGCCAACGCCGATGAGTTTATGGACAAAGTATTTCGTACCGATATCACCCGCTTAGTGGTGGACGATCCGGTTAAACGCGTCGATAACATGACCATGGCTTGGGGCTTAGAGGCTCGTGTACCCTTTATGGATTATCAACTGGTTGAGCATGCGCTAAGCATACCACCGAGTTTAAAAATGGCTGAGGAGGGTAAGCACCCTCTTAAGCAAATTTCCCGTGGTTTATTACCCGATAGTGTGATTGATCGTAAAAAAGGCTATTTCCCAATGCCAGCGTTAAAATACGTACGTGGTGAGTTTTTGGAATTTATGGCCGATATTCTCAATTCCACCCAGTGTATTAATAGAGGTGTTTATAATCAAGATTTTGTACAAAAAGTAATTAATCAGCCAGAACACTATATGACAGCACTGAATGGCTCGCGTCTTTGGCATTTAGCATTGTTAGAATATTGGCTACAAACTAATATCGATGAATAAAATAATTATTTATACTGATGGCGGTTGTCGAGGTAATCCTGGTATTGGTGGTTGGGGCGCGTGGCTCAGATATGGCGATCATGACAAAAAACTCAAAGGCAGTGCAAAAGACACCACCAATAATCGTATGGAGTTAACGGCGGCCATCAAAGCGTTAGAAGCCATCAAGTCAAGTACGATCGATATCGATTTATATACTGATTCTAAATATGTCATGAGTGGTATTAACGAGTGGATCAAAAGCTGGAAGTTAAGGGGTTGGAAGACTGCCAATAAAAAACCAGTGAAGAATGTTGATCTATGGCAAAAGCTTGACGAGGTCAACGCTAAACACAATGTGCACTGGTATTGGGTTAAAGGCCATAGTGGTGATGAAGGTAATGAAATGGCAGACTTCCTTGCTAACCAAGCAATGGATGAAATTTAGTAAGTGCCTTATTTTTAATAGTTAGATTAGTTATGTTGTATGGGGAAATTGTTATATTATAATATACAGATACATAAAAAAAAACTTGTAATCGTATGGCTGGCACGGTATAAAGAACATTTTAAGATCCAAGTTAAACCAAATAATAATAAAGGAGAAAGAAAGTGAAGAAGATAATAGTATTAATAAGTTTTTTATTGGGTCTTAACGCGAGTGTGTTGGCCAACTCCACTGATGGTGTTAAAGCCTTAGGTGGCAATGCAACAGAAGCACAAAAAGTTTTAGTTAGAAATGGTGCTCAAGATTGGTGTGGTGACCAAGTCGATTCTGGTAAGATTGAAGATGGCGACAAAGAAGAATGTGTAATGGATTATTTTGCTAATCACAATTTGGAAGAAGAGCCAAGCTGCGATTAACAACAAAGAATTTGTAGTCTCGCTTTTTTAGGGGGTACAGGTAAAGACTCAATAATGAGTTATTTTTTTATATATAAAAAAAAGGGGAGAAGATATGAAACTTCAAACATTAGTAGTAAGTGCTGCATCAGTAGCATTATTAGCATCAACGGCTGTAACAGCTAAGCCAGTTGGTATCGTTAAAGGCGTTATGGAAGTTGCGGGTATTTCACGTAACCAAGATAACGGAGCAACAATTGACCCAGCGTTTGCAAAAACGTCGCGTCCTTGTCCGCCATTCTGTATTCAACCAACTGCACCGTTCGCGCCTGCAGCAGTTGACACAGTAACTGAACTAGATGTGATTCACGCTGCACGTGATTCTGCTGGTGGTGATGCATCGATTTTAGTTGTTGATGCTCGTACTCCGGGTTGGGTTAAGAAAGGTACTATCCCACACGCAGTAAACGTTCCATTTACTAAGCTTAACTCTAAGGCATTAGCTAAAGATCCTATGGCTGTAGTAGATATCTTAACTAGCACATTTGGTGTTAAAGATATGGACGGCGTATTAAACTACGACAACGCTAAGACTTTATACTTGTTCTGTAATGGTTCATGGTGTGGTCAATCGCCTGCGGCGATTCGTGCATTATTGACTATGGGTTACCCACAAAGTAAAATCAAATACTACCGCGGTGGTATGAATGATTGGAAATTGTTAGGTTTATCTACTAAATAATTGATTATCAATTGTTTGAAAAAAGGGGCGTTAATAGCGTCCCTTTTTTTCGCCTTAAATTTAGGTGTTTTTGCTGATGAACGAGCCAGCACTTGGTACAAGATTGGTTACGATTACTCCCAGCGTGGGCGTAATACTGACGCCTTTACATGGATGTTAAAAGCTGCAGATGCCGGACATGCTGCTGCACAAAACAACATTGGTTTAAGTTATTTGCACGCACTTGGTGCATCAAAAGATGAAAAAACTGCTTTTTCTTGGTTTGAAAAATCCGCCAAACAAGGCTTGCCTTATGCACAAAGTGAATTGGCTATGTTGTATTATGAAGGTAGGGGTGTTGAGAAAGACACGCAAAAGGCGTATGATTGGTGGCTAAGTGCTGCTAAGCAAGAAGACGAGTACGCACAATTTAATTTAGCCTCGCTTTTTTTAGAGCAAAAAGATATTAAACAAGCTTACTACTGGTTTACTAGGGCGAGTAATAACAATCATCCTGAAGCAAAAGCAGCTTTAGACAAATTGAGAGAAAAATATGTTGAATAAAATAATACTAACATTTGGGCTTGTATTTTCACAAGCGAGCTTGGCGTTGCTAGGTCTTGATGATTTTCCAAAATTTCCAATCTTGCAAAAAGTTGGCGATTTTGATCCGTCTTCTTTACAAAAATTTTATAATAAATTTACTGATGCCGAGCCAGATTACGCCCGGGAAGATCGCATGATTGCTGAGATTGAAGATGCAGTAATGGATGGTGATGTAGAGTATTTACCTTTAAAGGGCGATAAAGAGGTTTTTAGTATTTACATGGAGCCAGATGTAGACAAACCTAAAGGTGGTGTTATTATTTTACACTCGCGTGGTTATCATGCCAATTGGTCAAGTACGATTAAACCGCTTCGAGTGGGCTTAGCAGAAAAAGGTTGGCACACACTTTCTGTGCAGATGCCAGTATTAGAAAAAAGCGCAAAGTATTATGACTATGTGTCGGTTTTTCCTTATTCGCATGAGCGTATTGATGCGGCATTAAGTTTTTATAAACAGCGTGGTGTTGATAATGTGATTTTAGTGAGTCATGGTTGTGGCGCACACATGTCTATGAGCTATTTCGACAAATATGGTGATGAAAAAATTAACGCCTATGTTGGTATTGGCATGGGTGCGACAGATTACAAGCAAAAGGTTATTAAACGTTTCCCATTAGATATTATGCTTAAGCCAGTATTAGATGTGTATGGCGAGAATGATTTTCCAGGTGTGATTCGTTTATCTGAATCAAGACAAAATTTGATGGATGTTGCTGCTAATACTAAAAGCGCACAAATGGTGATCAAAGGTGCAGATCATTATTATAAGGAAAATGGTACAGCGCAAGTATTAACCAATACTATCGACGCTTGGTTAAGTGGACTGAGATAATATTATAGTGTTTGTAGGTAGTTCAGCTCTTTTTCAGAAAAATCAGCTAACTTTCTCGCTTCAATGTTAAACGGACCGCGTAGCGACTCACCAATATGCTTCTGTATTAATTGATCAAAGGTTTGTATTGGGTCTAGGTCTCGTTGTTGGCACAAGGTGTGATACCAAGTATTGCCGATTTTTACGTGACCAATTTCATCATTAAAGATAATATCTAATAACTCAACCATAGGTTTAAAGCTAGAATTTTCAAAACGTTTTTGAATTTTAGGTGTAGCATCTAAGCCCCTAGCCTCTAATACACGAGGCACTAATGCCATTCTAGCTAGTACATCATAGTCAGTTTCATGCGTCATTTTCCATAGGCCGTTGTGTGCGTCAAAATCACCATACTGATAACCCAACTCAATAAGATAATTATTCAGTAGTTGGAAGTGTTTCGACTCTTCAAAAGCAACCTTAATCCAATCTTGGTAGAATGCATTAGGCATGTCTTGAAATCGATACACAGCATCTAGCGCTAAATTAATAGCGTTAAACTCAATATGACAAATAGCGTGAATAGTCTTAATAAAGCCGAGGTCAGACTTGTCTCTTTTGGGGATAGACTGAAATCTAACTAAGTTGGGTTTTTCTGGCCTACCTGGTGTTTTAACAGAGATGATAGGATGCTTGGCCTGATAATTAAGATCTGACTGATCTTTTAACGTGTGAAGTTGGTTAACAAGTTCAATTTTGTCAGTGATTTTGTGGCACATTAATGCATTAAATGCTAATTCAAAGGCGTTCATATTTTCCAATATTAATACCGCCAAGTTTCCAATCACCAACCTGAGTACGAATAAGCCTGAGCGTTGGAAAGCCAACATGTGCTGTCATGCGCCGAACCTGTCGATTTTTACCCTCAGTAATTTTTAGCTCGATCCACGAGGTGGGAATGTCTTTTCTTACTCGTATCGGAGGGTTTCTCCCCCAAATCCAGTCAGGCTCATTGATGATTGTAGCTTTGGCAGGCTTGGTTAGGCCGTCTTTGAGCATTACCCCATGGCAAAGCTGGTTAACGGCCTCTAGTGTCATTTGTCCATCAACTTGCACAACATAGGTTTTTTCTTTATCGAATTTTGGGTGTGAAATTTTATGTTGTAGTTTTCCATCATCAGTAAGAACAACCAGGCCTTCTGAATCTTTGTCTAATCGCCCTGCAGGATAGATGTTTTTAATTTCAATATGCTGAGACAGGTTTTTATCTTCACCACTAAATTGACACAATACGCCAAAAGGCTTGTTGAACAGGACAATATTATTAGCCATAAATCTGCTTGGCTCGAGTGACAAAAGCATCAAGCTGAGAATTAGCAATAGAGGTAAAAATAGGGGCAATAGCCATATCAACAACCTTAGAAGAAAAGTTAAATTCTAATTCTAACTCGACTTTACAAGCACTATCACCCAATGCGCTAAATATCCAGGCACCACTAAGATGGTTGAAAGGCCCGTCTTTGAGCTTCATGTCAATGCGTTGATTAGTTGTTAGGCTGTTAACTGTGGTAAAAGTTTGGTTAAAAGCACTTTTTTTAATACTCACCGAAGCGGTAATCTCGCCATCAGTTTGATTTAAAATAGAGGCGGATGAACACCAGTTGAGAAATTCAGGATAGTCATTGACTTGATTAACCAGTTGATACATTTGTTCACAAGAGTAGGGCACAATCGCACTTTTAGAAATATGATGCATGGGTAATATCAGTCAGTAACTATTATGAGTAAGAAATCCAAAAAAACTAAATCAAGTTCAAATACGATAGTCGTTAATAAAAAAGCACGACATGACTATTTTATCGAACAAAGTCTCGAAGCAGGCGTCTCTTTAGAAGGGTGGGAAGTTAAAAGCCTGCGTGATAATAAGGTGCACATCAAAGAAAGTTATGTTATTTTGAAAAATAATGAACTGTTTTTATTCGGTGCACATATTACACCTATGGCGAATGCATCAACTCATGTCAACCCTGATCCGACACGCACGAGAAAATTACTATTAAATCGTTTAGAAATTAATCGAATTAAAGACAAAATTAACCAGAAAGGTGCGACCGTTGTTCCGCTTAAATTATATTGGAAAAGAGGTAGGGTTAAGCTTGAAATTGGTGTGGCTAAAGGAAAAAAAGACCATGATAAGCGTCAAGATATCAAGGCTAAAGATTGGCAAAGAGACAAGCAAAGAGCTATGAAAGAGAGCAATAAGTAAGGCTAATTTTTTTTTGTAATTTGTTGATATAGCTCAAATAATTCCTTATAATTGATTTTGCTGAATGTTTGGGGGTTGGCGACAATTGTTTTTTAGTTCTAAGTTTTTTACCTCCTTATGTAGTAGACCTTTAGCATTTGGTATTTTTAAATATATTTTTGAGGAGAAGAAATGAATAAATCAGAATTAATTGATGCAATAGCATCAGCAGCAAACCTTTCTAAAGCAGATGCAGGACGCGCACTTAACGCAACAACAGATGCGATTACTGGCGCTATGGCTAGTGGTGATGGCGTACAGTTAACAGGTTTTGGTTCTTTTGTTGTTAGAGATCGTGCAGCACGCACAGGCCGTAACCCACAAACAGGTGCATCTATCCAAATTAAAGCTTCTAAAGTGGCAGCTTTTAAAGCAGGTAAAGCATTAAAAGAAGCGGTAAATAACTAAGATTGTTACTGTTTTAATAAAAAGCACCTTCGGGTGCTTTTTTTATGTCAGAAATAAAACTCGAATTAAGTTAAAATATCTACTATGTTTTATAAAAAATTTATGTTGGTAGCACAGCCTTGTCTGTGCTATTTTTACTTATGAAAGACACTATTAATCTACTTAATCTTACTCAAGAAGCTTTAAACAATTTCTTTGCTGAATTAGGCGAAAAACCTTATCGAACTAAGCAATTAATGCAGTGGGTTTATCACAAAAATCAGCTTGATTTTGATCAAATGCTAAATCTGAGTAAAGGTCTTAGGGAGCAATTAAATCAAGTAGCAACATTAGAGTTACCTGCTATTGCTAAGCAAAATTTTGCACTAGATGGTGTGATTAAATGGGTTATCGATTTGGGAAATGACAACCATATTGAAACTGTTTTTATTCCTGAAAAAGACCGTGGTACACTTTGCATATCATCACAAGTTGGCTGCGCTTTAGCCTGCACTTTTTGTTCAACTGGTGCACAAGGTTTTAATCGTAATTTATCAACCGCTGAGATTATTGGTCAAGTTGTGGTCGCTCAACAATATTTAAGCAATAAAGGTAAGCGTATCTCTAATGTGGTGTTTATGGGTATGGGAGAGCCATTACTAAATGAAAAAGCAGTTTACGATGCCTGTGATTTGCTCTTGGACGACTGGGCTTTTGGTTTGTCAAGACGAAAAGTGACCATCTCAACCTCAGGTGTTGTGCCAGCAATGTTGCGCATGGCAGATATAACACCCGTCAGTTTAGCTGTTTCACTGCATGCGCCAGATGACACTTTGCGTGATGAGTTAGTGCCAATTAATCAAAAATATCCCATTGAAGAATTGATGGCTGCTTGCCAAAACTACCTAACTGCGGGCACTCAAGAGCGACATATTTTGTTTGAATATGTGATGTTGGAAGGGGTTAATGATAGTATTCGTCAAGCTAAGCAATTAGCAAAATTACTCAAAGGTGTCTCGGCTAAGGTTAATTTAATTCCTTTTAATCCTTTCCCAGAAAGTCAGTATAAAACTTCAACAACAGCTACAATTGAAGCTTTTCAAGACATTTTATTTAAGAATGGCATTCGCACAATGACTCGAAAAACTCGTGGTGAAGATGTAGATGCAGCTTGTGGTCAATTGGCAGGAAAAGTGGTAGATAAAACCAAACGCACTCAAACATGATAGATGGAATCGATTATTACCCAAGACAAAAAAAAAGAAAAGTAAACTTTAAATTATGGGTAGCCTTATTGTTACTTGTTATGATTGTAGCTTATTTTTATTTTGATAGTGAACAAAGCCCAGACAAGTCTAAGCCAACATTGATTGTGATTAGTAAGCCAGAAGCTCAAAGCGTTGTGAGCACTATCCCTATTGTTATTAAAGCGTCTAAGATTAAGTCAAAAAAACCTGAAATTTTAGAAAATTTAGATGAAGTTATGCAAAATTACCTTAAAAATAATCGATGAAACCAACGCACACTATTACTAGAAGAAAATCTAGACAAATTTTTGTAGGTGATGTTGCCATTGGTGGTGACGCACCAATTTCTGTCCAAAGTATGACCAATACGAACACTTGTGATGTCGAGGCGACACTTGCGCAGATTCAATCGATTGCAGATGCTGGTGCAGACTTGGTGCGCGTCTCAGTACCGACCATGGAGGCTGCAGAGGCTTTTAGAGAAATTAAAAAACAAGCTAGCATCCCACTGATTACCGATATTCATTTTGACTATAAAATCGCCCTTAAAGTGGCAG
>OFBH01000067.1_pt1 | contig 9491 bp, 5 predicted proteins | sample 1520511 | NCBI WGS metagenome assembly OFBH01 (sample SAMEA3696448, study PRJEB22514) | metagenome | biome: water; feature: marine; material: hydrothermal vent | place: Pacific Ocean | collected 2014-08-15 | depth 1539 m | reverse complement strand
TTGATCTAAAAATTCAAAAGCATCTTTTCCTGTTATTTTAAATTTTGCAGTTCCGCTAATATCGGTAACGCCACAGTAGTTTGCGACAGCATCACACTCCAGAGCAACAGCCTCATGAGCCTCACTATGAGACCAAGTATGGCTTTCTTTTCTGATGGTTTCTGTTGTAAACCAAGCGGGTTTTTCAAATCCTGTATTGACGATATGAACTGCACCCTTCTGTGCCAGTACTGTATGTAGCGCACTGACTCTGATTGGTCTACCATGTGGCCTGTTTTCATTAGGCACAGCCATGGCATACATTCTTTCATAAGACTCGATTGCGCGAGTAATACAGTATTTCTTATCCGCCCAACGATCAAATCGGCGAGAATCTAATGAAGCCATATTGAGTTCAGTTTGTCCATGCACCATCCATTGTGCTAGGTATTTTCCTATACCACCTTGAGCAATACCGATACTGGCACCGCATAAATTCCAAAAGTTTCTTAACCCTTTGACCGGTCCAACAAGTAGGTTGTCATCTGGTGTATGAGTAATAAGCCCATTAATGACACTGCTAATACCAACCTCCTTGAATAAAGGTACAATCTCCATGCAGCGCTCTAAGTAAGGCATAAGTCGCTCTAGGTCTCCTTCAAATAACTCTCTATCAAATGACCAATCTACTCCTTCTAATGCCCAGGGCTTAGACCCTCTTGTTTCATATGGACCGATTAAAATTCCGTTACCCTCTTGACGAATATATGAGGCAGCTATAGAGTCACGCGTGACAGGCAGTTCTTTTGTTAGTGCAGCAATATCTGGGTGATTATCAGTAATCAAGTACTGATGTTGCAGGTTGACTAAGGGTACATAAGAACCAACCATTTCACCAACCTGGGGTGCAAAGCAACCACCGGCATTAACAACATGCTGAGCGATAATATTTCCCAATTCAGTGACAACTTCATACTCACCGTTAGATAGAATATTGATATCAATAACTCGGTTAAAGTTACTTACCTGGGCTCCAGCTTTTTTACCCAGTTGCGCTAACTGAGTAACTACAGTTGTTGGGTCAACGTGTCCGTCATTAGGAGTGTATAAGATGTTACGTGCATTATCAAAGCTCATCATCGGATTAATGGTTGAAGCTTCTTCCTTTGAGACAAAATACATTTCGCAGCCAATATGGTTTGCTCTACTTATGATGTTGCGAAACCATTGCTCCTCAACTTCGGTATGTCCCACCCTTAAAGAACCAGTTTTGTGAAATGATGAAGGAAGTCCAGTTTTTTCTGGAAGAATTTCATCGTAAAGTTTTATCGTATATTCATGAATATGGGAAAGTGTGTGGTTGCCGTTAAAATTTGGACATAGACCTGCTGCATGCCATGTAGAACCACTTGTAAGTTCGCCTTTTTCAACTAACACAATATCAGTCCAGCCCTCTTGTGTTAGATGGTACATAAGGTTCACACCTAGAGAGCCACCACCAATAATTACTACTTGAGCATGTGTTTTCATATTAATCTTGATAATTAGTTTCGACCAATAGCTTTGCGGCTTAATTGAATCTTAAATTTTTTTCGCAGCTCTTCGTCTGTACTATCGCTAATATGGTTAGGGAAGTGAGTTGCAAGTATCTCTTTTTTTCTTGCGATTGCACCATCTAAGATAAGCCGCTTACCTTTATCTTTCCAGTCATTTGGGCTGTCTCGGTCACTCAGTTCGGGGTAAATATATTCGCTCTGCATAACATTGATTGTTTGTTCAGAGCCTAGGTAGTGGCCACGATTATTTAGGCAAACATCTTTGACAGCTTCGAAGCATAATGATTCTTTGCTGTCATCACTGAAACCCTTTGTTATTCTCATAGAAGCCCCTAAAAAATCATTGTCTAATAATAAGCTTTCAGGGCAGGTGCCTAAAAGGCTTGCATACATCCCTGCTGATTCATAAATAATATTAGCACCAGCTATAGCAGTCACCACATGCGTTGAAGCGCGCTCCGTTCCTGCCTGGTAGTCAGGAAACTTTGCATCTGTCATGCCTGCGGCAGTGCCTGTTGGCAAATCAAAATAAATTCCCATTTGGGCACAAGCAGCTGAGATTAAACCTTGTTCAGGTGATCCTCCACACATCGCTCCAGTGCGAAGATCTGAGACAAATGGCCAAGTTCCTAGAATTGCTGGTGCGCCAGGTTTAATCGCATTAACGTAAACTAGGCCCCCTAGACATTCCGCCCAAGCTTGAGAGACAACACCTGGTAAAAGTGGCGGTGCAGTGGCGCCAGCCTGAGCAGCTGATAAAAGTAGGATAGGCATGCCACCTTCAACACCTACACGTAGGCATTCCGAAGACTCCTCCGCAAATTTCATTGGTGGTACAACAAAGCAGTTGCTCATACTAACAAAAGGACGCTGCCGCCATTTATCCTCACTGCCAGCAATAATATGCAACATCTCAAGACCATCAGTGACATAATCTGATTCAGTAAAACTCACTCCAATGTGTTTTTGCGTCCCCATCACTGCACAATAAACTGAGTTTTGATCCATAACCCGTGGGTCTGCTATATCACGCAGCACACAGGTTCTTTGAAACATATGGATATGTTCACATTTATCAGTAATTCGAGCCATGTCATAAAGATCTTGACTGAATGATTCTCTATATTCATTGTTTTCAGGATCGGCAATCATGACTGCAGCACCCGCAGTAGAGAAGTGCACTTTTGACCCACTCAAATCTAAATCATATTTAGGAGATTGTCCGTGAAGAGTCAAACTGTGTTGCGCTAAGTCCATAGCTTTTTTAACCACTTCTTTTGGCATTCTAAGTCTGCCATCATCACCCATGACTGCACCAAACGCAACACAGGTTTCAATACAATGCGGAGTTGCGTCAGCAAAGCCAATTTCTTCAAGGATGCGGTAAACATTAACTTCAATTGCCTGGACTTGCTTATCACTCAGTGGCTTATACCTGCCACCAATCTCACCAGGCTTAACAGGCTTCTCTTCTTCAGTTAATGGCGTACTTCTTAAGGCAATTCTTGCCTCTCTTCCACCTGATTTTCTTCTGGTCACCTGTTTAATCCAAGTTGAGTTCTGTTTGAGGCATTTTGATACGAAATTTAATCGCTGTCAATCATTTTTTAACTTAATTATTTCATTATTCTATAATATATATTGTTGAAATATCTTAAGCATAGGCAAGAATGTTTAGTAATGAATTATTGACTGATTACAGTGACCTACGTCAAGCTGTTAGAAGTGCACGTGTGATGAAAGAGCACCAGGCTTTATCAAATTTAATAAAAATAGATAAAACTAGTGTTAATCAAAGAGCAGTGATTAGTCAGAAAACATCTGATTTGATTGCAAAATTACGCCAAACTAAAAAACCAGATTTGTTATCTCAGTTTATTGCTGAATACAATTTAAATACTGAAGAGGGTCTCTCATTGATGACTTTAGCCGAGTCATTTTTACGTGTTCCTGACAATAAAACTAGAGATAAACTTTTTTCAGACAAGATTTCAAATAAGCCCTGGGCAAAACACTTGCGAGGTGGGAAATCTTCTATAGTGAGTATTGCAACTATCGCTCTTAGTATTGCAGATATGATGATAAGTCATGGACATAACGATTCCATTAAGGGTCGCATTAAGCATGCCCTAGAGATTTTATCTAGACCTGGTATTCGCTTTAGCGCAGTCAGTGTGATGAGATTTTTCGGAACCCAATTCGTTTTTTCAGAAGACATAGAGAGCGCCTTAGCTGTTGATAGTCAGGAAGTACATTCTTTCGATATGTTGGGAGAGGCGGCATGGACAATGGCTGATGCAGATCGCTACTTTTTAGCATATAAAAATGCCCTGATTGCGATTGGAGAAAATAACAAAGGTGGTGATATTTTTTTAGCAGATGGAATATCTGTAAAACTCTCTGCACTTCACCCAACCTATGATTTTATGCATAAGGAGCGTGTTTTAAAAGAATTGGTTCCAAAGCTATTGACTTTGATTGAAATTGCACAAAACTACAATGTTGCCATCAACATTGATGCAGAAGAGTGTAATCGGTTGGACATATCACTCGATGTTATTAGTGAGATTACCAAGAGTATTGCACACTCAAAATGGCAAGGTTTTGGAGTTGTGGTTCAGGCATATCAAAAACGAGCTCCCTATGTTTTGGATTGGCTTTATGAGTTAAGTCAAAAAAACAATTTAAAGTTAATGGTTCGTTTAGTGAAGGGGGCATATTGGGACAGTGAAATCAAGCAAGCTCAAGTATTGGGTGATGTTGATTATCCGGTATTTACAAAAAAATCAAATACTGACTACTCCTTTCTGGCTTGTGCGCAAAAGTTGCTTGATATGAGAGATTGTATTTATCCACAGTTTGCTAGTCACAATGCTCATACTCTTATAAGTGTGTGTGAGATTGCAGGCGACAATGTTGGCTTTGAGGTTCAACGTCTTCATGGCATGGGCGAGTCACTTCACGAGCTTTTATCAAGTCAGTACGGGGTTTTGTCAAGAATATATGCCCCAGTTGGCAGTCACAAGGACTTACTGGCCTATTTGATGAGGCGCATACTTGAAAATGGTGCAAACAGTTCATTTATTAATCACTTGTTTGACCAAAACATCAAACCAGAGCATTTAGCCTGTGACATTTTGAGTCAAGTCGAACAAGACAAAGAACCCTCCCATCTGAGTATCCCTTTGCCGAAAGATATTTATCAAAAAATTCGTCAAAATTCCAGCAGTATATTGCTTTCAGAACAGGATGAAGTTGACCGTTTATATCAAAAGCAGCAGCCCTGGTTAGAGCATAATTGGCAAGCTAAATCGATTATAGCTGCTGATTATGTGGATGATGAAACTAGACACAAGGTAATCAACCCTGCTGACTTTAGTGATAACGTGGGTGATGTTATTTACGCTACCGAAACGCAATTGAATGAGTGTTTGAAGAGTGCACAAGAAGCCTTTAAAGATAAAAGTAGTAATCAACTGATCCTTCAAAGTTTAGAGCGTGCAGCTGACCTGTATGAGTCGAATCAAGCAGAGCTCATGAGTTTGGCGATGAGAGAAGCAGGAAAAACCTATCAAGATGCTATAGATGAGGTACGTGAAGCAGTTGATTTCCTTAGATATTACGCAAACTTAGCACAAAAGGTTATTCCTAAAAAGCGTGAAGCTTTGGGTATTTTTGTGTGTATCAGTCCCTGGAATTTTCCTCTAGCAATTTTCACAGGTCAAATCGCCGCTGCGCTCTCTGCAGGCAATGTTGTGATTGCAAAGCCTGCCGAAAGTACTTCTCTGATTGCTTACCGGGCAGCACAGTTATTGTTAGAGGCTGGCATACCACTGGGTATCTTGCAGTTGGTTTTAGGTGAAGGGCCGGATGTGGGTTCTTATCTTGCAAGTCATCCAAGTATTGCTGGTGTCGCCTTTACGGGCTCAACTCGGGTGGCCAAGCTCATCAAGCACAATTTGGTAATGAACGGAAATGCCAAGGCAAGAGTTATTGCAGAGACGGGCGGTTTGAATGCCATGGTCGTTGATTCAACAGCGCTCAGTGAGCAAGTCACTCGAGATGTGCTAGATAGCGCTTTCAAAAGTGCAGGCCAACGCTGTTCAGCGCTAAGAATACTGCTTATTCAGGATGAGTGTTTTGATGAAACTATTTCCATGATACAAGGCGCCATGCTTGAATTAAAACTTGGAAATCCAAAGTATCTGTCGACCGATTGCGGTCCAGTAGTTAATGCAGATGCAGAGACAAAACTTCAGAGCTACATAGATCGATTAAGCTCACAAAATAAAGTCATTGCTGGAGTTAAAAATGAACTCAGCAGTGGTTACTACGTTGCTCCAACGATTATTCAACTCGACAGCATAGATGATATCAATGAGGAGTTTTTTGGCCCCATCCTTCATGTGATTCGCTATTCAAGCGATAATTTGATGGATACGATTGATCGTTTGAATGCAAAAGGTTATGGATTAACATTTGGTATTCATTCCCGAATAAAAAAACAGGTAGATGAGATTACATCGAGAGTCAATGCGGGAAATATCTATGTAAACCGTAATCAGGTTGGTGCCATTGTCGGTTCACAACCTTTTGGTGGAGAAGGATTGTCTGGCACTGGACCAAAGGCGGGCGGTCCGCATGCACTTCATGGTTATAGCCGTAATCTGCAGCATGGAAAAACAAGTGAACAAATTATGACTCTATATGACGGCCATGTTGAAGTAACCAGTTTGATCAAATCATCTCTTATATTTGATGAAAAGTTGATTGAAAAATTTAGAAAAGAGTTTCCTTCTGTTGATACTCAATTTTTTGAATTTTTATATGAAACAGTTAATACCTATTCATTAAAGCATAGCTTTCCTGGTCCTACGGGAGAGTCAATGAGCTCAGCTATCAAGCGAAGGGTACTGCACTTTGTCTTGGACCAAGCTCAGCTGACGCTCTCATACAAACTATTATTGCGTTGGCTCTAGGAAATAGTGCTATCAGCTTAATAAGTCAAAAAAATTATTCTTCTCTGATTAAATTAGGTTTTGATAAAGACAATATTATTAGATTAATAAACGGTCCAAGCTCAAATCTCTTTAACATTAAGCAATACGACACAATACTCTATTTTGGTGACCTGATGTCGGTTGAGCGAGAGTTAGAGAACAGACGTGAAGAGATAATCCCAATTATGAATTCTGTTTATGAACCCTGGCAATTAGTTAACGAACGAGCGGTAACCGTAGATACTACAGCATCAGGCGGTAATGCTAATCTGTTAGCTCTCTGATTTTTTAAGTTCAATGAGGCTTCTTGTGATTAGGCGTCTTTGCCGCTTTCAAAGTGAAACTGTGCGCCTTTTCGAATTCCAGAAGGCCACCTTGATGTGACTGTTTTTAGTTGAGTGTAAAAACGCACACCCTCCATGCCGTGAATTGAAGAACCGCCAAACAGTGAACGCTTCCAACCACCAAAACTGTGCATAGCGACCGGAACAGGGATAGGTATATTCACACCTACCATGCCTACTTTAACGTGTGAGGTAAAGTGACGAGCAGTGTCACCATCTCGTGTAAAGATGGCAGTGCCGTTGCCATATTCATGATCATTAACAAGTGTTAATGCTTCATCATAATTAGACACCCTCACAATCGATAAAACCGGTCCAAAAATTTCATCGGTATAAATTGGCATATTCGGAGTCACTTTGTCAAACAAGCAGCCACCAATATAGAAGCCATCCTTTTTAACCTCTGACCTTCCATCAACTTTGAGCTCAGCACCCTCGTTAATACCTGATTCGATGTAGGACAAAATCTTTTCTTGACTCTGCTTTGAGATAACTGGTCCCATTTCAACGCCGGGTTCATCATAAGCGCCGATTTTAAGAGATGCTACTTTTGGTTTAAGCGATTCAATCAATTTATCGGCTGTCTCATCACCAACAACGACCACCACAGAAATAGCCATACAGCGCTCACCAGCTGAGCCATAGGCTGCACCAATAATGGCATCTGTGCTTTGTTCTAAATCCGCATCAGGCATCACAATCATATGATTTTTAGCACCGCAAAGAGCCTGAACACGCTTATTGTTACGTGAACCTTCTTGATAGATGTACTCACCTACTGGAGTTGAGCCTACAAAACTGATGGCACGAACTTGAGGGTTTGTAAGTATTTCATCCACAGCCTCTTTGTCCCCCACAATGGTGTTTAGTACACCCGCAGGAAGACCCGCTTCATGAATGAGCTCAGTTAGTCTTAATCCGCATGAGGGAACTTTCTCAGATAATTTTAGAACGAAAGTATTACCACAGGAAATTGCAACAGGGTACATCCACATCGGCACCATCGCTGGAAAGTTAAAAGGAACAATACCAGCACAGACCCCAATCGGTTGGCGCAAGTTATGACTATCAATGCCTGTTGAAACGTCAGCACTAAAGTCAGATTTGAGGTGATTATTAATCGCCGTACAATACTCAATGATTTCTAAACCTCTTCCAACCTCACCTTTCGCATCATCAAATGTCTTTCCGTGCTCCTGGGAGATTAACTCTGCTAATTCGTCGCTATGCTTGATTATTAATTCACGATATGTGAACATAATTTGTGCACGTTTCGATGGTGTTACTTGACTCCAACTTTGAAGTGCATTACTTGCTACTTGGATTGCATTTTCTGTATCTTTTGCGCTTACACCTTCTATCTGTCTAATAATTTCACCTTTGGCTGGGTTATAGACGTCAAAAATACGCCCACAGTTACCTGCAACTTTATTGCCACCAATGATATGTTGTAAGCGATTAATAGACATCGTAATTAATATTTTTCATAACGGTTAAAATTATTACATATTTGATATTTTATCAGCAAGACGTCTTAGAACGCTTTGTGTTTCTTCCCAATCTATACAACCATCAGTAACAGAGACACCATACTTCATCTCATTTTGATTGTCCAGTATTTTTTGATTGCCAGAAAACAAATTGCTTTCTAACATAATGCCAAAAATTGATTTGTTTCCAGCGACAATTTGTGCACTAATTTCTTCAACCACATTACCTTGTAGTCGGTAGTCCTGATTAGAGTTATCGTGAGAACAGTCCACCATAATCCTTTCAGGTAAATCATTTTGCTGAAGAAGTTTTTCACAACGCTCAATATCTTCACTATGGTAGTTTGGTTTAATGCCACCCCTTAGAATAATATGCGACGATTTGTTGCCTTTTGCTTTAAATATTGAAATTTGACCTTCATCATTGATCCCTAAAAAACTTTGAGGTGAAGAACAGGCTTTGATTGCATTAACGGCCATTTTGAGGTTTCCATCGGTACCATTCTTAAAGCCAACTGTCATTGAAAGACCGCTTGACATTTCACGATGCGTTTGCGATTCAGTTGTTCTTGCACCTATAGCGCACCATGAGATCAGATCTGCAAGATATTGAGGTGTAATTGGGTTGAGGGCTTCTGTGGCTGCCGGCATACCTAAGTCTGCCAACCAAGTTAAAAATTGGCGACTTTGATAAAGACCTTTGTCAACATCAAGTGAATTATCCATATCAGGATCACTAATTAAACCTTTCCAGCCAATCGTGGTTCTTGGTTTTTCAAAATAAACTCTCATCACTATATAAAGTGATTCCTTTAATTCTTCACTAAGTTTTTTCAATTTATGTGCGTATTCTTTTGCGGCCTCAAGGTTATGAATTGAACAGGGTCCAACAATCACCATCAATCTAGAATCCTTTCCTGAAAGAATATCGCTACTACTTCGCGTCCAGCCATAATGTTTCTCTTGCCCTTTTGAGTGATGGGCAATTTTTTACTGAGATCATTAGGGGAAGTTATAACAGCTTCACTGGTAATATTAGTATTGTGAATTTGACTATCCATATAAAGTGTTTACTAGTTAATTTAATTTATTGGTGATTTTAAACACAACTTACTCTATTAT
>OFBH01000059.1_pt1 | contig 9862 bp, 8 predicted proteins | sample 1520511 | NCBI WGS metagenome assembly OFBH01 (sample SAMEA3696448, study PRJEB22514) | metagenome | biome: water; feature: marine; material: hydrothermal vent | place: Pacific Ocean | collected 2014-08-15 | depth 1539 m | reverse complement strand
GACCCTGGAGGAAGTTTCGAAGCATCACGGTTGAGTGTTTCATAATCGGACTCGCCAAACAAATTTTTGAGCAGTTAATTACAGAACCGGTTGAAGTCTGACCGCCTTCTACAGTGTGCAGTCCGGGTAAAAGCGCATCTGCATAAGTACCCCAAATGCCTGTTCCGTGAAATGGTTTTTCACTCAATCCCAGATGAAGATGAGAAGAACCGGTAATGAGCGCAAGGTTTCCTGGTTTGACGACACCAAGACCGATCATGCCGATTTGCGCGTCCGCACCACCTTGGACGACCGGCAAATCAGTAGTTAAGCCAAGGTGTTCTGCTGCTCTTGGAGTTAGACCTCCAACCAATTCTCCGAGTCGAAACACATCCTGGGGCCACTTTTCGGCAAGTTCGCCTAAATCAAGTTTTTCCAATAACGATTTTGGCACTCCTTCTCTGGAATAATCACAATGCCAGCGAGTGGAAACATTGTTTATACTGGCACCCAAACGACCCGTGAGGTGCAGATTGATGTAATCCTGATATTCGCAAATTGTGACTGCACGATCAAAATTTTCCGGTTCATTCTGCTTAATCCAGAGAGCCTTGGGAATCATCCACTCTGCCGAGACTGGACCACTGCCGTTACTGTTGATTCGCAAGGCATCATCCTCTGTGGCGACCATTTGTTCTGCTTGCTCTGCACTGCGGACATCCATCCAAATCAGTGCAGGACGCACTGGATTCCCAGAATCGTCAAGGGGCACCACACTGCAACAAGTCGTGTCCACAGTCATTGCCGCGATCTGATCAACACTTATTCCTGAATCACTAATCGCTTTCCTGACTGACTTGCCGAGAGCATCCCACCAGTCGTTGGGGTCCTGCTCGGCCCAGCTCGGAGCAGGAAACTGAGTTGGATATGACGTTGAGGCGAAGGCAAGTGGAGTTCCGAAAACATCAAATACTCCTGCACGGAGCCCTTCTGTACCCCCATCCACTCCCAGTAAATATTTTTTACTCATTCAATTCTTACCATTTGTTGTGATCATGCCCTACCGCCCTGTCAAAATGTGTATATCCTCCATCGACGTAGACGAGCTGTCCTGTTGTATGAGAAGAACACTCGGAAGCCAGAAAGACAATTGTTTGCGCGATTTCTTCAGGTGTCGTTAGCCTTTGTGCAAACGGTACGAGGTCAGCGATGGCTTTTTTGGCAGCATCCGGATCAGTTTGGGATTTGAAAAACTGCTCGTATTGATCTGTAAGACATTCTGCAGGAATTACACAATTGACACGAATTTTATCTGGAGCCAAAGCTACCGAACATTCGCGTGTAAGAGCGATGATTGCACCCTTTGCGGCGGCATAAGCTGAAGTTTGGCCTTGTCCCGTAACAGAAACTTTAGAGCCGAGATTAAGGATACATCCCGGTCCTTTTCGGATTTGCGGCAATGCGTAGTGCGTCATTGCATAAACATGTAGAAGATTGTTTTGAACAGAAGTCATAAAATCTTCTGGAGAAGTTTCAAGTCCCAGGCCGTCATTGAATCCAGCATTATTTACCAGCACGTCCAGTCCACCGAACAATGAAACGGTTTGTTCCACGGCTTCTTTACATGATTTAAGATTTGTAAGGTCGGCTTCAATAAAACTAACTTTTGAACCTGAAGACTTAGATAATGCAGAGCCTTCATCTGCATCCCGATCAACCAAGACCACTTTGGAGTCTTCTGCCAAAAAAGCTTTAACTGTAGCTGCACCGATTCCCTTTGCACCCCCCGTAACAAGTACAATTTTGTCTCTCAGTCCCAAGTCCATGTGTTATTTTTCTTTGTTGCAGGGTGAATATATTTTCTCTACATTACTTTCCCATCAGGTGCAATTACGCCTTTTGTGATCATGAAACAACCGTATGGTCTACGTTCTGCGGTAGCTATCACAGCATAAGTTTTTCGGGATTGTTCATAAAAACTATGGCGTTCAACGGAATCCATCTTCCATTCACGATCTGCATTTTCCAAAGCGATTTTATGTAGATCTTTGTGTACTTCAAGCATGGTTTCGGGTTCGCCTACCACCTGCATATACTGAATTGGAGCTTCAATGAAACTGTCCAGTGGAAAAACCGAAAAAATTGCACTGGCAACTTCCGGAATTCCGGCGCCATCCAGCCGGATCACTTCACCATGAACAGTTGTGGAAGCCACTGAGTCTGCAGGGAAATTGCTGTCAACAATGGTCAACACGTCTCCATGTCCCATTGCACGGAGGATGTAAAGTAAGTTTGGATTAAGTAGAGGATCAAGATTTTTTAACATAACATTTCCTTGTTTTCAGGTTTAATAATAAATGTATTAGCTACAAAAAATACTAAGTGACATTAAGTTATTCTTGGCTATCTTAACGGCGATAATCTATAACTGGTAGAGTCGTTCAGCGTTTAAGCTAAACAGTTTTTCCTGCATTTCTGCAGGACGATTGGCGACAATTTCCTTGAGTGCCTCTATCCAATGTGCCAAGCTCGAACCAAGAGTACAAACCGGCCAATCACCACCAAACACTACTCGGTCTACTCCAAAGGCATCAAGGCAGGCATTGACTGTCGGAGCCAGAGTGTCTGTATTCCATCCGGCTTCGGCACGAGCCACTATTCCGGAAATTTTGCAGTACACGTTTTCAAGTTCTCCCAATTTGAAAATTCCTTTTTGCCAACTTTCTTTGGAGTGTAGAAAAGTCGTATCCGAACTGGATGAGTCGATTTCCCGTTGCCCGTTTACAACATACGGATCTGCATTCCCGCAATGGTCCAGTACAATAGTTGTCTCCGGAACCTGACGGCAAAGCTCAACCGCATCATGTAGTTCCGCAGGACGCATGCAGATGTCGAAGAGCAGTTTCCTCTTCCCCAACTCACGGATGCCCCTCACAAATTCCGGAGTGAGGCAGTATTTCGGTGGTATTTCAGGATTGTGAAGAACCTGACGCACACCTTTGATAAAGGGATTGCCGGAATTAGCATCCAGAAATTCAGTAAAACCTGCTTTACACGGATCAGCTGAAACGACCATTCCAAGCATTACATCCGAATCTGCCTTACAATGCAGAGTCAGGTCGTCAATCTCTTTCTGCTTGTCATCCGGATGTGCATCCACCTCCATGTAAACAGTTCGTCTGATTCCGGAACTTGCTGATGCTTTGAGATAATCCGAAATTTCGAAACTGCGGTTAAGTGCCGGAACCCCTTCCACCCAGGGTAATTTTAGACGATCAAAATTCCAAAGATGCTGGTGAGTGTCAATTATGTCGAGCATTTTAGGGGTGAAAATTCAAATTTTTAGACTTCATTGTTCTTCGGATCTACAAGCTAGCACACGATACCAAAGAGATCAATCGAATTAATTGATACAATTACAAGAAATATAAACGACTAATTGGCAGGGCTTTTAAGTGGCCTCCACTTCAAGGACAATTTCTCTTTTGAATTAAGGTCTATTTTTGTTTGTCTTACAGTTCTTTAGATTTCCTGTAGGGCAAGTATTTCATGCCATTTGCGGGCGCATTGGCCTGCTGTGAGGAACGCGGCCTCTTTGGACTTCAGCCAGTCTATCAGCAGCTCAACCTGATTCAGGCAATACTTACCGCAACCTTTAGTCAGGAACGGATCCGGCAACACTCCACCTTCTCCAAAATGAATCACGCCCTCAGGCATTTCCCAAAACTCCCATGGATGAAAATAAAAGCATAAGACAATGGGCTTTTGACTCTGATCATTCTTTTCCAGATAACTCATAAAGGATTCAATGTGCGGAATAAAAGCTTCTGTAGACTGTGTGCGGTAGAGAGGCCATTGGTCTTTATCGCGACCGTAATCGTCCTTTGATTCCATCCCCATGTCAGCAAATTGGATAATTTCAATCAAATTTAAACTCCCCTGTTCCGTCCAGTTTTCTTGACTGGGATGATAAGGGAAAAGCTGCTCATTGTAAAAATACATGGGGTAAGTGGCATCACATTCATAACCCAGGGCCTCCAGGGCGTTTGTGACATGAGTTCCTCCAAAAAGTCTCGGGCAGCGCCAGGAAACAACTTTGTGACCAACAATATCTTCCAGTATATCTGTGGCAATCTTAATTCTCGGCTGCACTTCCTCCGGTAAAAGAGGATAAGTTCCCGGAATTTCAAACAAACTGTCGCCCACAGTCTCATGATAGAGTGAGTGAGTTCCTGTTTCATGACCCGCGGATTCCATTTCCCGCACAATTTCTGGAAACCGCCGGGCTGTGTCTGCAACCCAGAAAGCTGTCACGGGAATGGATTTTTTGGCAAACAGATTCAGCAACAGCGGAGTCCCCTTAGTGACTCCTTCATAAAAAGGAGTCCAACTGCCGATATCAGTTTCCATATCAATACCAAATACTACCTGTATCTCTCTCATCCTGCATACCCATTTATGACAAAATGTAATTTGTGGATTTTATCTTTCAACACAATTTTACTATACTTAGTGTCAGGAAAGCTAAAAATTTTTTACATAAATTTAGGGACTCCATTTAAGTAATGAATAGTCCCCTTCCAAAACTTCCAGAGACAGACTGAAATGAACCCTTTTGAGACCAGGCTTCTGGGTAATACTGGAATTAAAATACCTTCACTGGGATTCGGTGGTGCTCCCTTGGGAGAATTGTTTGAAAAGGTGGAGCATTTGCAAGCAATTGAAACACTCGATGAAGCTTATGCTTCAGGAATTCGTTACTACGATACTGCACCTTGGTATGGGCATGGCTTGAGTGAACATAGATTGGGCAATTTGCTGCACCAAAAAAACCGTCATGAGTTTATCCTTTCCACCAAAGTAGGAAGAGTGTATAGACCTTTCAAAGGTGATCCGGTTCTCTTTGACGGATCACCATGGGTCGGAGGTCTTCCTTTCGAATGGAATTTTGATTATTCCGCGGCAGGATTTGAACGTTCATTTCTTGACAGTACAATGCGGCTCGGGTTGAATCAGATTGACCTTCTTGTCATTCATGATTTGGACAGAAGTTACCATGGTAAATCAGTTTCCAATAAACTTCAGGAACTGGAGACCGGAATGGAATGGCTAAAAATGATGAAGAATTCAGCGGCTATTCGGGCCTTTGGAGCAGGCATCAATGACATTGAAATGATTCCGCTTTTTTAGAACATTTCGAACTGGATTTTTTCCTGGTTGCCATGCCTTACACCCTGCTTAATCAGGAGCCGCTTGAAGATATATTTACAGAGTGTGAAAGGCGTGGTATTGGGATCATTATTGGTTCACCTTATGCTTCAGGGATATTGGCTAGCGGCTCCAAAGAAGAATCCAAATACGGATATGCCGCTGCCAGTGATGAGATGGGGAAAAAGGTTCAGTCTATAGAAGTGATCTGTGAAGATCATGGAATTCCACTTAAAGCGGCCGCATTACAGTTTCCACTGGCTCACCCTCAAGTTTCGTCAGTCATACCCGGTGCATTGAGAGCTGCTCAAGTTAATGAGAATCTTGAAATGCTCAAAATACATATACCTCTTGAGTTCTGGGTTGAACTCAAACAGACAGGCTTGCTGCATCCTGAAGCGCCGGTAGCTTGATCTTTCTGCCATTGGATTAATCAGTGTGTGAGACATACATTTCATTCACCCCAACACCATGCTAAGTATTTGCTGTCAAAAGTATTCGCCAGGATAATGAAAAGTATTTTATTATTTATCTTTCCAGACATTTCCGCAGTTAAACTCATACTCCTGTAAACTACCTGCTTTCATTGTAATACTGAATCCAGGATCCAGAGGAGGCATATACCGTCCGTTTTTTATTATCACAGGATTCTCAAAGTGTTCATGAAGGTGATCCACATACTCAATAATCCGATTTTCCAAACTGCCACACACACAAATATAATCAAAAATAGAGATGTGCTGAACATACTCACAAAGCCCTACTCCACCCGCATGGGGACAAACTGGGACATTAAATTTTGCCGCCATAAACAAGACTGACAAAACTTCGTTTACTCCACCCAAACGACAACAATCAAGCTGGCAGAACTGCAGTCCCTTTGACTGAAAAAATTGCTTAAAAATTATACGGTTTTGACAATGTTCTCCTGTAGCCACACCGATTGGTGCAATCTGAGCTGAAATTTTTTGATGCCCCAGAACATCATCCGGACTAGTCGGCTCTTCTATCCACCATGGATCAAACTGAGCCAATAATTTCATATTTTCAATGGCTTCCTCAACATCCCAATTTTGATTTGCATCAAACATCAGCTTACAATCAGAACCAATTTCCTCCCTTACTATTGAGGCCCGCCTTATGTCATCCTGAATATCACTCCCAACTTTTATTTTAAAATGAGTCCAGCCCTTCTCTATTGAATCTCTACACAGGGCCCTGATCTTATCATCTGAATAGCCCAACCAGCCTGCAGAAGTTGTATAGGCGGGATAGCCCTTTAAACGCATTTCAGCTTCCCGCTGCTGTCGTGTAGAAAAATTTTTTTCAAGCATTTTGATGGCTTCTTCAGGTGTTATTACATCCGTAATATATCGAAAATCTACGGCCCTCACCAGTTCTTCCGGCGACATATCAACTAGTAATTTCCAGAGCGGCTTTCCTTCAATCTTTGCATATAAGTCCCACAGCGCATTAACAATTGCTGCAGTAGCAAGGTGAACAACGCCTTTTTCAGGACCTACCCATCGAAGCTGAGAATCACCAACAAGCGAACGCCAGAATGCTCCCATGTTGCGTGTAATTTCAACAAGGTCCTTGTTTATAAGCATAAACTTTAAGGCATGAACTGCAGCTACACACAGTTCATTACCTCTGCCGATTGTAAAAGTTAGCCCATTCCCATTAAATGCAGAATTTGTAATTAAAGTTACATATGTAGCTGAATAATCCGGATCCGGATTCATAGCATCGGAACCATCTGAATGACGGGATGTAGGGAATCGTATATCAGCTACATGTACATCAATGATTTTATGCACTTAGATCTCCTCAAAAATAATTAATAATATTTAAAGCTTAACATGTTGATATTTTTTTTACCTAAATCCTGCAATCATGTTAAAAACAAATCTGATTCAGCGCAGGCGTCTCAAACGGGGGTCGAGAATATCCCGTAACCCGTCTCCCAGCAGATTCAAGCCAAGAACAGTGAGGACAATTGCCAGTCCAGGCAGTATTGCAAGTTGGGGTGCAAAGAACATCATTGTTTGTGATTCACTAAGCATTTTACCCCAGCTTGGCATAGGTGGTTGTGTACCAAGTCCCAGGTAACTCAGACCTGCTTCTGCAAGAATCCCCAAGGCAAATTGAATTGTACCCTGTACTATGAGGACACTCGCGATGTTGGGTAAAATATGATCCATTGCAATCCGGACTTCTCCTTTTCCTGAAGTTCTTGCGGCAAGAATGAATTCACGTTTGTAGATGCTCAAAGCACTTCCACGGGTAATTCTGGCAAAAACCGGAATATTGAAAATTCCGATAGCGAGTACAGAATTAATGGTTCCCGGACCATAAACTGCAGACAGCATGACGGCCGTCAACAAGGCGGGAAAGGCGAAGGCAAAGTCGTTGAACCGCATCACAGTTTCTTCCACCCAGCCACGTTTACCTGCAGCCAAAGCGCCCAGCGGAACTCCGATTCCTGCTCCGAAACCAATTGCAAACACAGAAACCAACATGGAATTCCAGGCTCCAACCATCAACATGGAAAAAACATCCCGGCCAAAATGATCCGTTCCCAGCCAATGTGCGGTCGATGCTCCCTGCAGCTTGTGTGGAATGTCCAGTAATTCCACTGAATAAGGTGTCCAGAACAAAGAAACTACTCCGGTCAAAAGCATAATAAAGCTCAGGATTATGCCAATCACAAAACTACGGTGCTGCCAACTTTGCTGCCAGATTTCGTGAATTCGTGATTTACTCATGACCCCCACTACGCAAGCGTGGATCAAGTGCTGCATAAAACATGTCCACCAGAAAATTTACAACCACAACTGTTGCTGCCAGTAAGATTACGATGTTCTTTACCACTACCAAATCCCTTTGGGCAATGGCCTGAAAAAGCAGACGCCCCAGGCCAGGTAAATAAAAAACGTTTTCAATGATGATTGTACCCGCCAGCAAAAATGAAAGTTGTAACCCAAGGATCGTAACAACCGGAATCAAAGCATTTCTGACTGCATGCCGCCACAGCGCCGCATTTCTGCTGAGACCTTTTGCACGTGCGGTGCGTACAAAATCCTCTCTCACGGTTTCCAAAACTGCTGAACGGGTAACACGTGCTAAAATTGCTGCTTGCGGCAGTGCCAGGGCTACTGCAGGCAAAACCAGGGATTTTAGCGCCGCTCCCAAACCCATTTCCCAGCCTGCAAACCCTCCTGCAGAAAACCAGCCCAGTTTGACTGAAAAAAATAAGATCAACAGGATTGCAAACCAGAAATTTGGAACGGCGACGCCCAGTTGCGCAAAGCCCATTATTCCGGTATCTGCGAAACGCTTATGATTTGCTGCTGCAAAAACTCCAAAAGGAATGGCCAGTAAAGTGGAAAGTGAAATTGCCAGAAGGGCCAAAGGCAAACTGAGGGAAAGCCGTTCTAAAATTAACTCGGAAACCGGAGTATCATAAGTGTAACTTCGGCCAAAATCACCCTGGAGAATTCCAATAATCCAGCGAAAGTAGCGCTCCGGAGCAGAAAGATCCAGTCCCATTTCTGTCCGGAGCGCAGCTAAGGTGTCTTCCTGTGCACCAACTCCAAGAATTATTGATGCCGGATCGCCCGGCAGGATTTCCAGCAGCAAAAAAATTATCAATGATGCCACCAGCAGGGTGACCAGCAAAGCAAATAATCGTTTTGCCAGGAAGGTCGTCATTTTATTTGTTAAACCGGCGCTACAGGGAATTATCTGAAGCGTCTTTGAGGAAATTAATTGTTCCAGCTGACACCAGTCAAGTCATTGGCCTGGACGGGGCTGTTTTCCCAAAGTCCATTCACGTTTTTGTTCCAAATTCCCAGTTTTGCCAACTGAAAAAGGAAGCCGTTGACGGCATCTTTAGCCAGAATCGCCTGGGCTGCACCCATCAGGGCATAGCGGCGTTTTGGATCAGAAGTTACGTTGAGGCTCTCAATGACTGCATTGAAGCCTGCATTGCGGTATTGAAAGTAATATTTTGGGCGGGTGTATATACCAATGTCCATCGGTTCAGTATGTGAAACGATGGTCAAGTCAAAGTCTTTGTTTTTGAAAACTTGATCCAGCCATTGTGCCCACTGAACAGGAATTATTTCCAATTCAATTCCGACTTTACGAAGCTGAGCTGCAATGATTTCACCACCGCGACGAGCATAACTGGGAGGCGGTAATTTTAGTGTTGCTTTAAAACCATTTGGATAACCGGCTTCTGCCAGCAATTGTTTGGCCTTTACCAGATCATGTGGGTACGTTCCAGTCAGATCGACATATGCAGCATGGTGCGGAGCAAAGTGAGTTCCTATTGGAGTTCCAAAACCAAACATGGCTCCGTCAATGATTTCCTGTTTGTTAAGTGCGTGGGCAATGGCCTGGCGTACCAGGAGATCATTGAATGGTTTTTGCTGGTTGTTGGTAGAGAGGATCGTTTCACCTTCAGTACTGCCGACTTTTACAGTGAAACTCGGATCGCTTTGAAATTGTGCAGCCATTTCCGGTGCAGGAAAGTTAGCGAATGCATCGACATCGCCCGCCATCAATGCTGCAACAGCGGCTGCAGGATCAGGAATTATTTTGAAAGTTGCAGTTTTGACTGCTGGTTTTTTGCCCCAGTAATTTGCGTTTTTCCCCAGTTCAATCCTGT
>OFBH01000054.1_pt1 | contig 10059 bp, 7 predicted proteins | sample 1520511 | NCBI WGS metagenome assembly OFBH01 (sample SAMEA3696448, study PRJEB22514) | metagenome | biome: water; feature: marine; material: hydrothermal vent | place: Pacific Ocean | collected 2014-08-15 | depth 1539 m | reverse complement strand
AATCACATGCAGTGCGTTTCATCATGGCAGAAAAAAACATTGAAAGAGAGGTGGTGAACTTAAAAATTGATCAAATGCCTGAAGAGATTTTAGAGCTCAACCCTTGTCAAACTTTGCCAACTTTGTTTGATCGTGGTATGGTGCTGTATGACTTGTCTGTCATTACTGAATACTTAGATGAACGCTTTCCGTTTCCGCCTTTGTTACCTGTTGACCCTATCGAAAAAGCAGAAAAGCGCCTGTTAATATTTAGATTTACTCGCTCTACTGGCTGTTGGTATGAGTTGGTTAATACCATCCAAACTGGCAGTAAAAAAGAAGCCAACGAAGCGCGTAAGATTCTATCAAGCAACTTGATCGAGCTTATTCCTTTGTTTGCTTACCAGCCTTATTTTAAGAGTGATGTCATGACCATTGTTGACGCTTGTTTGGCACCATTATTATGGCGTCTTAAAAAACTCAACATTGACTTAGGCGCTAAAGCGAAACCAATTCACGACTACGCTAAACGACTGTTTAGCAAAGACAGCTTTAAACAAAGCCTGACTGACTGCGAGAAAGAATACAACGCCTAAATCTTATGGCAACAGTCTCGGTAGCGCCTTATTTGATTCGAGCCTATCATCAATGGATGGAGGATTCTGGGCTAACGCCACACATCCTGGTTGACTGCTCAAAGGCGGGGGTTGTTGTTCCTAACCCTTATATTCAGCAAGGAAAGATTGTGCTTAACATTGCCAGCGAAGCAACCAGTGCCTTGGTAATCAGCAACGAAACCGTCTCATTTAAAGCGCGCTTTGATGGAAAAACTCAAACGATTACTGTGCCTACTAGCGCCATATTAACCATCTATGCAGGTGAAAATGGCGAAGGCATGTTCTTCGAAGTAGAAGCTCAAATCGCAGATCAAAACAACGAGCAAAAACCCAACCTAACTTTGCTCGACTAACGCAAGCGCTATTTTAGCAAACTCGTCTTGATTGTCTTCATGAAAGACTACCACCTTGGTGCTTGTGTAAGCTTGAATCGCTTGCGCATTGTCTAGATTGTTCACGCTCATTTGATTTAAAACCAGCATTATTACATTAAGATTGTGTGCCTTGGCTGCGCGTAAGCTTAGCAACGCCTGATTAATTGCACCCAATTCATCTTTAACCACAATCACCGCGGGCAACCCAAGCGCGGCTGCCAAATCGACATTAAGCAGGTGCGCCGCAATTGGAGAATACAACCCACCCGCACCCTCAACAACAACAAAATCGGCTGCATTAGCCGGGTGCGATGCAGCAACCAAGTCTTCTAGTGTGACTTCAACACCTTGGTCTATACTTGCTTTTTCACCGCTTACACAAGCCTCAAATCGATAATTACAAACATCCTCAATGGGCTCGGAATTAGTACAAGCATCGTTCAACAAAACCGCATCTTTTGGTGTTAAGCCTTGCGGGGTCTTTATACAATCACTTTCGATGGGCTTTCTCGCCACAACACAGTGATTAGAGCTCAACGCTCGAATAAGGTGGCTGGCAATAAATGTTTTACCAACATCGGTCCCGCTACCACTAATAAACAATCCCTTCATGGTTAATAATTTTAACAGCAAAAATGTATAATACTACCCATGCATAACAACTTGAAAACTAAATTCTGTGGAATGTCACTAGACTCGCCGATTGTTTTACTTTCTGGTTGTGTTGGGTTTGGTGAAGAATACACCCGTATCCAGGGTTTTTCTAACGCTGATGTTGGTGCCATTTGTCTCAAAGGAACCACCTTAGAGCCCCGTCTTGGCAATATTCCACATAGAGTTACAGAAACCCCTAGTGGTATGATTAACGCCATTGGTTTGCAAAATCCGGGCACCGATGTGGTGATTAACGACATTATGCCAAATCTAGACAAAACTGAAACTCGGTTTATTATCAATATTTCTGGCTCTTCGGTTGAAGAATATGGGGAAATCGCCAAACGTTTTGATGACACTGATATTGATGCTATTGAAATCAATATCTCGTGTCCGAATGTTAAAGAGGGTGGTGTTGCTTTTGGCAATGATCCTGACATGTCCTACCGCGTGGTTGAACTTTGCCGTAAAAATACCACCAAACCACTAATTACCAAGCTCTCACCCAATCAAACTGACATTGCCCATAGCGCGCAACGCTGTATTGATGCGGGCACTGATGGTCTCGCCGTTATCAACACACTAATGGGCATGGCCATTGACACCCAGTCTCGCAAGCCTATTATTGGCAACAACCAAGGCGGCTTGTCAGGTCCGGCTATTAAGCCGATTGCATTATTAAAAGTACACCAGGTCTATCAAGTGAGTAAACACCACAATGTGCCCATTATTGGTCAAGGTGGTATCACCACGGTTAATGACGCACTAGAATTTATCATTGCTGGTAGTGCAACAGTTGGTATTGGCACTTCACTGTTTTACGACCCACTGGTGTGCAATAAAATTAATGATGGCATTAGTCAATACCTAATTGACAACAAACTAAACAGCATTGACGAACTGGTTGGCACCTTAACGCTTAATTCAGCAATATCACAGTGTGACATCGATACAGATAAATAAATAAAACTCTTATGAATTCAGAATACAATGCTCAAGCCATTGAGCAGCAAGCGCAACAATATTGGCTAGACAATCAATCTTTTGAAGTTGTTGAAGACAATGACAAAGAAAAATTTTATTGCCTATCGATGTTTCCCTACCCTTCGGGACGCCTACACATGGGCCATGTACGCAATTACAGTATTGGCGATGTTATTTCTCGTTATCAGAAAATGCAGGGAAAAAACGTTATGCAACCGATTGGCTGGGATGCGTTTGGCCTGCCGGCAGAAAACGCCGCCTTAAAAAATAAAGTTGCCCCCGCTAAATGGACCTATGAAAACATCAACTACATGAAAAACCAGTTGATTGAGCTAGGCTTTGGTTACGATTGGTCGCGTGAAATTGCCACCTGTCATCCAAAATACTATCGCTGGGAGCAGTGGCTTTTTGTTAAATTATTTAAAAAAGGCTTGGTTTATAAGAAAAACGCCATTGTCAATTGGGATCCGGTTGACCAAACCGTGTTGGCCAACGAGCAAGTAATTGACGGGCGTGGTTGGCGCTCAGACGCACTGATTGAGAAAAAAGAAATCTCGCAATGGTTTATGCGTATTACGGATTACGCAGACGAGCTACTCAGCTCGCTAGATGAGCTTGATGGTTGGCCAGAAGCGGTAAAAACCATGCAAAAAAACTGGATTGGAAAATCCGTTGGCCTGGAAATTGACTTCACTCGAGACGATAACGACGCACTCAGAGTCTACACCACACGCCCAGACACGCTCATGGGTGTTACTTATTTAGCCGTTGCTGCCGAACACACTTTAGCGCTCGAAGCAGGAAAAAATAATACCGATGTGCAGGCCTTTATTGAAGAATGCAAGACCATGGAAACCACAGAGGCCGCCATGGAGACCATGGAAAAGAAAGGCATTGATTCAGGGTTGAAATGCGCACACCCAATCACCGGCGAAGCCATACCAATCTGGATCGCCAACTTTGTACTCATGGGCTATGGTACGGGTGCAGTCATGAGCGTGCCTGCACATGATGAACGTGACTACGATTTTGCTAAGAAATATGGCATTGAAATCAAACAGGTTGTTAATGAAAAAGAGAGTATCGATAAAAGTGCAACTACCACCAAAGGCATTCTGTTTAACTCAGGTGAATTTGATGGAATGGATTTCAATAAAGCGTTTGAAGCGATTGCAAGCACATTAACCAACAATAACTTGGGCGAGAAAAAGACTAACTTCCGTTTGCGTGACTGGGGTGTTTCACGTCAACGTTACTGGGGCTGCCCAATTCCAATTGTCAATTGTCCAAGTTGTGGCTCAGTTGCTGTACCAGAAGCTGACTTACCTATTAAGCTACCTGAGGATGTTGAGTTTGACGATGCTGGTGGATCACCCATTAAAAAAATGCCAGAATTTTACGAGACTAACTGCCCAAACTGTGGCGGCAAGGCTGAACGTGAAACTGATACGTTTGATACTTTTTTTGAATCTTCTTGGTACTTTGCCCGTTATGCCAGCAAAGACAACGAAACAGCTATGCTTGATGATCGCGCTGACTATTGGCTAGCGAACGGCGGTGTTGATCAGTATATTGGTGGCATTGAGCATGCAATTCTACACTTATTGTATGCTCGATTCTTTAACAAACTATTGCGCGACGAAGGTTTAATAAAATATAACGAGCCTTTTAAAAACCTACTCACACAAGGCATGGTGCTTAAAGATGGTGCCAAAATGAGCAAGTCAAAAGGCAATACAGTTGACCCTCAAGAAATGATTGCCAAATATGGTGCTGATACGGTCCGTCTGTTTATTTTGTTTGCCGCACCACCAACACAAGATCTAGAATGGAGTGATTCAGGCCTAGAAGGTTCTTATCGTTTTGTTAATAAAATATATCGCTTAGTCTCAAATTTTATTTCAGAGGCTCAATCGCATACTGTTGCTAGCTTAAACATTGACACACTTACCAAGGCGCAAAAAGATATACGCCAAAAAACCCATCAAACCTTAAGTAAGATTACAGACGATATGTCACGTAGGCACTCCTTCAACACGGCAATTGCTGCCCTAATGGAGCTTAGCAATGCCTTGGCTAAATTCACAGCCACTGACGAGCAATCGATGGCTGTACGTAGGGAGTCTATTGATATAACCCTTAAATCACTCAGCCCAATCACACCGCATATTTGCCATTATTTATGGAACGCACTGGGCAACGAGGCCGCCATTATTAACGAGGCTTGGCCGAAGGTTGATGAAACAGCGCTAGTACAAGATGAGGTGCAAATCGTTGTACAAGTGAATGGTAAATTACGAGCAAAGCTTATGCTAAGCGCCGATATGGACAAAGCCCAAGTAGAATCTCAGGCGTTGACCGATGAAAATGTTGCTAAATTTACTGAAGGGAAAAACGTGGTCAAGGTAATTGTGGTACCAAACAAACTGGTTAATATCGTCGTTAAATAGGTCGCTCTGTTTGCTTTGGCGGGCAAGGATGATCAGCATACGAACAAAATACACAGCAATCGCCTTTTTTTGGTTTTAAGGTTTTGTCACACGCCGTGCAACGATAAAAATACAAACAATGATCGCTTGGCATCGCCTCTTGGTGCTTATGTCCGCAATAGGGACAACTAATGGTTGCACGTATTGTTACTTTCATAACAATAGTATACAACGATTAATTCATTCAAACCAATACGGTTAACGTCAAACCAATAACTGCGCAAGCAGCAATCACACTCATAATACCGATTTTAAATCGAAACAAAGCAACGAAAGCTGCAACACCAATCAAAGTGGCCACCCAATCTAAATCAGCTCCATTTGGCCATAAAACATTTTTAGCAAAAAATACCGCTAGATTGATAATCACACCCACCACAGCAGCAGTCACTGCCGAAAGTGGTGCGCTAAACTTAAGATCCCCTCTGGTTGCCTCCACCCCTGGCCCACCTAAAAAGATAAACAAAAATGACGGTAAGAAAGTAAACAACGTGGCAACTGACGCACCAGCAAATCCCGCTAATAATAAAGCATCGGGACCAAAAATTTCCTTAGTCCACGCACCGACAAAACCCACAAAGGCCACCACCATGATTAGCGGTCCTGGTGTGGTTTCACCCAGCGCTAAACCGTCCATCATCTGCGTGCTCGTTAACCAGGCATATTGATCAACACCGCCTTGATAAATATAAGGCAGTACTGCATAAGCACCACCAAAAGTTACCATGGCTGCCTTAGTAAAAAACTCGCCCATATCATGTAACACCGGATCGCTCAGCAAGCTCATTACCGATATGCCAATACCTATACCGACCACTGCAAAACTAATCAGACGAGACCATTTAAATTTAGCGTGATCAGGTACAGGCGTGTTGTCATCAATTAATGCAGGGCCATAGCCCGTTTCACCATCACCATGATGCGCACCCATTTTAAAGGTATCTGGTGAAAATTTTGCCCCTAAAAAGCCAACCAGTGCCGCACTCAAAACAATATAAGGAAAGGGAATTTTAAGTGCAAAAATCGCAATAAAGGCCGCCACCGCTATTGCCCTCAATATATTATTCGACAAAGCTTTAGAACCAATACGATAAGCGGCAAACAAAACAATGGCGGTCACTGCCGGTTTAATGCCATACAAAATACCTGTTACCGCACTCACATCACCATAGGTTAAGTAAACCCAGGTCAACGCACTCAAAATAAACAAGGAAGGCAGGACAAACAATACGCCAGCAACAATGCCGCCTCTAACACCAAACATTAGCCAACCAATATAAGTCGCTAATTGTTGTGCTTCAGGGCCTGGCAACACCATGGTGTAATTCAATGCATGCAAAAAACGATGCTCAGAAATCCAACGACGCTTTTCTACCAGTTCTTGATGCATCATCGATATTTGCCCAGCAGGACCACCAAAACTAATAAAACCCAGCTTTAGCCAGTAAACAAAAAATTCTAAAAAACTAGGGGTTTTAGGTATTTTTGGTTGTTCTTGCATGATTTTTCCTCAATAAAAAACCTTGTTAGCCCCTGTAAACGACTTACAGAAATTAACAAGGTTTGAAAAATATGATTTACTTATTAGCCATTAATCCGTCAATAATTGGCGTCAACATGATGTCCATTACATCCACCATAAAACTACCTTTGTATACAAGTGTGGTGTCATTTTGTAAAAATGCCATCGCCTCTGCGGGTAGCGCATCTGCAACCGATTGAAGGTCAACGCCATCAATGCGCACACTAGTAACTACCAACGAATCTTCTGGCGCAGGCACCGCTTGACCACTAAATGGGTTGGAGGTGTCTACCAAGGGGATGCGATGGAAATTAATGTGCGTGTTCTCAAATTGTGGCGTGATAAACTCAACATAATCTTGCATACGATCCAGGATAATTTCAGTCACTTGCTCTGGCGTATAAGGGCGCTCAGAAGTATCTCTGTGGATTTTTTGAATCCATTCAATGTTAACTGCTGGAACAACACCAACCAATAAATCGACTTGTCCTGCAACATCGGAATTCTCAGTTTTTACACCGCCATGAAGCCCTTCATAAAACATGATATCTGTATCAGCTTCAATATCTTCCCAAGGGGTAAACTGGCCAGGGTTAAGGTTAGTTCCCAGACGTGCATTGTGCTCAACCGCCTCTTCATCCGAGTGAATGTAATAACGTTTTTGACCTGTGCCGTCTTCACCATATTGCTTAAACAACGCCTCTAATTTATCAAAATGGTTGGCATTCTCTGCAAAATGCGTTAGCACCTTACCCGCTTTGCGTGATTTTTCGACTTCAACTTTCATGTCTGCACGTTCATACTTATGAAAGCTATCGCCCTCTACAACGCAGACGTTAAGATTTTTTTGATCGAAAATTTTCTCAAATGCTTTTTTTACGAAAGTTGTTCCTGCACCTGATGAACCGGTAACTGAAACAACAGGATGTTTTGTTGACATAGTGTAACTCCTTGTTAAATATTAATAATAGGTTAAAAATCTAGATTGTCGACTGATAGTGCATTTTTTTCAATAAAGTTTCTTCTCGGCTCTACCTCATCGCCCATTAAGGTTGAAAAAACTTCATCTGCAACAATAGCATCTTCAATCTTTACTTTTAGTAAAATTCGATTTTCTGCATCCATGGTGGTTTCCCAAAGTTGCTCTGGATTCATCTCACCTAGTCCTTTATAACGCTGGAAACTCTGGCCTTTTTTAGCATCATCCATCAAAAATTTAACCGCTTGGCTAAAGTTTTTAACTCTAACTTCTTTGCCTTTTTTCTCAACAAAAGACTCTTCGTTAAAGACACTTTCAATCTCTTCTGAAAACGCTTTAATAGCTTTATAGTCGTCAGAATTAAAAAAGGCTTTTCCTAAATAATCCGTATCGGCATCTACGCCGTACACTGACAAAGTATGCTCAATCTCTTGGGTTTCATTGTTAAAAACAACGGTATGCTTTTGTGCAGGGGTTAAGTCTTGCTCTAAAAGCCACTGTATTTGCGTACACCAGCTTTTAATTTTCTTGGTGTCTTCTAGGTCGTTCACCGATTCCGATCTGGCAACAGCTTGCATAAATGCCAAATTAAACTTCTTGGATAAGCGCTCAATGATTGAGTTAATTTTATAATAATCTTTAACTGCAGTTTCTAAAGCCACACCAGAAATTGCTGGTGCTGAGGCATTCGCATACAAGTGTGCATCATTCACTGCTTCTTGTAATAAATAATCATTTAACTCTTGATCGTCCTTTAAATAACGCTCTTGCTTACCTTTTTTAATCTTGTATAGTGGTGGTTGTGCGATATATAGATAACCATTTTCTATTAATTCTGGCAAATAACGATAGAAGAAAGTAAGTAATAAAGTTCGGATATGTGCACCATCAACATCCGCATCGGTCATGATCACAATCTTGTGATATCTTAATTTACTTAAGTCGTATTCTTCTTTACCAATACCACAACCAAGGGCTGTAATTAAAGTTCCCACTTCAGCAGAAGAGAGCATTTTTTCAAACCTGGCTTTCTCAACATTTAAGATTTTACCTTTAAGTGGTAAAATCGCTTGAGTGCGTCGATCACGGCCTTGTTTGGCAGAACCGCCCGCAGAATCACCCTCCACTAGGAAGATTTCTGACTCAGCTGGGTCCTTGGTTTGACAATCGCTCAATTTTCCCGGTAAGCCGGCGATATCAAGCGCACCCTTACGACGGGTCATCTCTCTGGCTTTTCGCGCTGCATTGCGAGCACGGGAGGCGTCTAAAATCTTCCCAACAATGATTTTTGCTTCACTAGGATTTTCTAGCAAGTATTCACCGAGCTTTTCATTCAGTGCAGACTCCACAGGAGCACGAACTTCTGACGAAACCAGCTTGTCTTTAGTCTGGGATGAGAATTTAGGATCAGGAACCTTAACCGAAATAATGGCGGTCAATCCTTCACGAGTGTCTTCTCCTGTAATGGCAGCCTTCTCTTTTTTAGCCATGCCTGAATTATCAATATAATTGTTAAGTGTTCGAGTTAAGGCGCCTCTAAAACCCGCCATGTGTGCACCACCATCTCGTTGCGGAATATTGTTGGTGAAACAATAAATACTTTCTTGGTAGGAGTCACTCCACTGCAAGGCAACGTCAATTACAATATCATCACGTTCAGCTGAAATCGAAATAATGTCATTATGAATTGGGTTTTTGGATTTGTTTAAATGCTCAACAAACGCTTTAATGCCACCTTCGTAATTGAAAATATCTTTACGTTGTGTTGATAACTCTTCAATCTCAATATGAACACCTGAGTTTAAAAAAGATAATTCACGTACACGGTTAGCCAAAATTTCGTATTTGAATTCGGTTATGGCAAAAACATCAGCGCTTGGCTTGAAGTGGATTACAGTACCGGTACTGTCAGTTTTTCCAGTCGCCTTCATTGGTTCGACAGGCACACCCATTTTGTAGCTTTGCTCATGGATTTCACCATGACGATACACAGTTAGATGTACGGTTTCAGACAGTGCGTTTACTACTGACACACCTACACCATGCAAACCACCAGAAACTTTATAAGAGTTGTCGTCAAACTTACCACCCGCATGAAGAATGGTCATAATCACTTCAGCAGCAGAAATACCTTCTTCTGGATGAATATCAACAGGAATACCTCGACCATCATCTGAGACCGATATAGAGTCGTCTTCATGAATAGTGATCTTTATTTTAGAACAATGGCCGGCTAATGCTTCGTCAATCGCATTATCAACTACTTCGAACACCATGTGGTGTAAACCTGTACCATCGTCGGTATCACCAATGTACATTCCAGGGCGCTTTCTAACCGCGTCTAAACCTTTTAAAACTTTAATGTTAGAGGCTTGATATTCTTGGGTTTGATCTTCAGACATAGGTGCTTGAAAAAAATAAATTTATTATACCATGACCCTCACAATTATCGGCTTTTCAT
>OFBH01000050.1_pt1 | contig 10230 bp, 12 predicted proteins | sample 1520511 | NCBI WGS metagenome assembly OFBH01 (sample SAMEA3696448, study PRJEB22514) | metagenome | biome: water; feature: marine; material: hydrothermal vent | place: Pacific Ocean | collected 2014-08-15 | depth 1539 m | reverse complement strand
AATATGTTTCAAAATTAGCTGGAATGCCAGTTCAACCTAACAAGGCAATCATAGGTGAAAATGCATTTGGTCATGAATCTGGCATACATACTCATGGAGTTTTGAGCAATCCACTTACCTATGAACCAATTAGCCCTGAAATTGTAGGGCGTAACAGATGGTTTCAGGTGGGCAAACATGCAGGCGCTCATGGGATTAATGCTATGCTTGAAGAATATGGGGTACAACCCGATAAGGATCAGGTAAAACAAATTCTTGCAAAAGTGAAATCAATTGGGGATCAAGGAAAACATGTTACTGATGTTGAGTTATTGTCAATTGCTAATGAAGTAATGGGTGACTCTAAACTAAAACGTCTAGTGCAGTTAACAGGTTTTTCAGTTTCTACTGGAATTGGTAATATGCCATACGCATTTATAAAATTAAATATTGACGGCAATGAGCATACGGCAACAGATTATGGTGTAGGACCAGTAGATGCATCACTTAATGCAATTCAGAAAATCACGGATACAATTTCAGAAATAAGAATTAAGGATTATAATTTAGCGTCCATATCTGGTGGTTCTAGTGCATTATGTGAGGTAACGGTTAAACTAGAAGATGCTATGCAAAATACGGTTTCTTCAAAATCCATTGGTGAAGACATTGTCATAACTAGTGTACAGGCTGTTATTGATGGAATGAACAGGATTATGCTAAAAAAATTAGTTAAGCAAAAAAAGGCGTAATTATTGGTATAGAAAAATGAGCCACAAGTATAACATTTCATTAGTCACAGGTGATGGAATAGGTCCAGAGATATCTGAATCAGCCTTTAGTATTTTACAAACAATTAATGACAATATGGGCATTAAATTTGAAATAAAAAAACTTGAAGCAGGTGATACTGTTTTAAAAAATACTGGTGAAGCATTACCCGCTGAAGTCTTTGAAACAATAAAAAACTCTGATGCATGCTTAAAGGCACCAGTAGGTGAAAGCGCAAAAGATGTAATCGTGTACTTGAGACGCATGTTAGATCTTTATGCAAACATTAGACCTGCAAAGTCATATCCAAACATGCCATCATTACGCGACGATGTGGATTTAGTAATTGTCAGAGAAAATACAGAGGATTTGTACACTGGCGAAGAATTTGAGATTGGTGATATAGCTGTGGCACTGAGAATTATTTCTGAAAAAGCATCAAAAAGAATTGCAAATCATGCTTTTACAATTGCTAGTCAAAGGAAAATGAAAAAAGTTACATGTGTTCATAAATCTAATGTAATGAAAAAAACTGATGGATTATTTGCTCGTACATGCTCAAAAGTTGCCAATGATTTTCCTGATATTAAATTTGAAGAGATGTATGTTGATGCATGTTCAATGAATTTAATTCGTCAACCGCAATTATTTGATGTGATTGTTACAACCAATTTGTTTGGCGATATACTTTCTGATGAATCAGCTCAAGTGGTAGGTGGTTTGGGTATGGCTCCTGCTGCAAATATTGGTGATAATTTTGGCTTGTTTGAACCAGTACATGGAGCAGCATTTGATATTGCGGGAAAACAAATTGCAAATCCTACGTCATTCATACTTTCAATCAAAATGATGTTAGAATGGCTTGGGAATAAACACAATGACCAGAAATGCATTGATGTTGGGCAAAAATTAGAGGATGTTGTATACGATGTAGTAAAAAATAATATTAAAACAAAAGATACAGGCGGGGATAAAACCACGATGGAGTTTACTAAAGAAATTATCTCAAGGCTTTAATCTTTCTGGGTCTCTTGGATACAAAATAACTTCTCTTACATTATCTATTCCTAGAATTACCGTTAGTAGTCTTTCTAATCCTAATCCCCAACCTGCATGTGGTGGCATACCCCAATCAAACGCCTGTAGGTGTTCCGAAAATTTTGCAGGGTCAAGATCTTGCTCGCTTAATCTTGCTTTGATCTTCTCTGGGCTATGTAGTCTACTACCACCAGATGACAATTCAAGATAACCATATTGTAAATCAAACGACTCTGAAAGTTCAGGATTGTCTTCCTTTTCCATGATGTAAAACGGCTTAAGCTTGATTGGCCAGTCTGTTATGAAATAAAAACCTGGATGGTTTTCTCCTATTATTCTCAAGTGAGAATCTAAAAGGTCGTCTCCAAATTCTAGTTTAGCATCTTTTCTATTTAGCTCTTCTAAAGCCTCCGAGTATGTAATTTTCTTAAACGGGCTATTAGGTATAGTGATTTCGTTCCCTAAAATTTCTTGTTCCTCTTTACAGTTTTCGGAAACATACTTGAAAGTATTAAGAACTAAATCTTCTAAAACATTCATCACATCAGTGTAGTCCATAAATGCGGCTTCGATGTCAACGCTAGTAAATTCACTTAAGTGTCTACCAGTATGTGATTTTTCCGCTCGATAAAATGACGCTATTTCAAATACCCTTTCTAGGCCAATTGTCATCTGTTCCTTATAGAGCTGTGGGCTTTGTGCCAGGTATGCTTGTTTTCCAAAATAATCCAATGAGAACAAATTTGCGCCTCCTTCACTTGCACTGCCAATAATTTTAGGTGTAGTAATTTCAATGAATTTCTTTTCTGACAATGTTTTTCTTAATGATGCTAAAACGTGATGCCTGACTTTGAAGATTGACGCTGTTTTTTGGTTACGCATATCCAATGCCCTAGAGTTCAGTCTATTGTCAATATGGCTTTCAAGCCTACCAATAGGATCAATAGGCAGAGGATGGACAGCCTTTGTTAATACATCAATTCCATCAGCCTTAATTTCACATTCAAAATCTCTAGCCTTTGTATCCTGTATTTTACCAGTTACTCTAACAACGCTTTGTCTGGTGATATCTTCAATTGATTTCATTACATCATCCGTGAGTATGATTTGAATAATCCCTGTGACATCGCGTAATGTAAGAAATGTCATTTTGCCCATTTTTCTTAAATCTTCTACCCAGCCTCCAAGAATAACTTCCTGACCTTTCATACCGGCATTAATATCCTCAACATGGTGTGTTCGATCAAGATTCATGGAAATCATCTTAAATGATGATCCATTGAATATATCCTTTCTTGAAAAAATAAAATGAAGTATGTTATGCTATAATTATGCCAAAGATAGAAATTTCTGATCTGTCTGTTGATTACAAAACCTCACATGGCAATATACATGCCTTAGAAAATGTTGAATTTCAATTGGAAGATGGTGAATCAATTGGAATAGCAGGTGAGAGTGCTTGTGGAAAGAGCACTTTGGGTTTAACGATCATCAGAATGCTTCAGGGAGGAAACATAGTTTCAGGAAAAATTACGTTTAACGGCGAATCTATACTTGACATGTCTGATTCCAAATTTGATGGAAGTTTGCGTTGGAAAGAAATTTCAATGATCTTTCAGGGTGCCATGAATTCATTGGATCCAGTTTTTACAATCAAACAACAATTTGATGATCTGCTAAAACAACATGGTTTTGGTAGTAACGCGGATAAAATTACACGTGATGCTATTAGTGCTGTGAATTTGGATTATTCTGTTTTGAAAAAGTATCCACATGAACTTAGTGGTGGAATGAAACAAAGAATTGTCATTGCAATGGCGTTGTTGTTAAAACCAAAATTTGTTATAGCTGATGAGCCTACAACTGCACTAGACGTACTCATCCAAGCACAAATTGTCAATTTACTGAAGAACCTGAAAAAGAATGGCATGTCTCTTATGTTAATTTCACATGATCTTGCAATATTATCTGAGGTGGCAGAAAAAATTGGCGTAATGTATGGTGGAAAAATGGTTGAGTTTGGCACATCTGCAGAAATATTTCGTAACCCTAAGCATCCGTACACGCAAGGATTATTAAATTCAATTCCAACCTTACGCAAACAAAAAAAACTAAAATTCATTCCTGGTAGCCCACCTGATTTATCCGCTACGAAACCAGGATGTAGATTTTTTGATAGGTGCCCTGAAGCAATGGATAAGTGCAAAACTGATCCACCAAAGATAAAGACAGACAGTGGTTATGTTTTATGCTGGCTTTATGAGTAAGACCTTACAATTGTAATCTTTCATTACTTTGCTTTTTCCTCACATTCATCAGAACAATATTTTGTTTCCGGTCTTGTTACCAGTCTACCACATTGTGAGCATGTAGAATACATAGTTAAAAAACAGAACGATCATAAAAAAACATATTTTGATCGCAATTGCTGACTACTAATTATTTTTTTAGAGTTAAATAATGCAAAATATTGATCGACATGTGGATCTTTGGGAATTGTTTCCTTTTACTCCTGAAGTTGGTTATCTTGGTTTAACTATTGTCAGTTTCTTTGGTTCACTTATACCGTTTGTACCAATCCCTTCATTTGTTTTGGTAGCTACAATGGCGGTGGGAGAACAATTTGACATTCATGTTTTAGTTTTAATTGCAGCTATTACGTCCACTGCTGCTAAGCAGATAATATTTTACGTTAGTTATGGTGGGAGAAAAATTATTTCTGAAAAAACTAAAAAACGAATGATGCCATTTCAAAAATTAGTAAAGCGATATGGTGCCTCCGCAGCTTTTGTTGCTGCTGCAACTCCTATTCCTGATGATTTAGTTTACATTCCATTAGGATTAGCAAAGTATAATCCAAAAAGGTTCTTCGTTGCTACGTTATCGGGAAAAATTGTTTTGTTTTACGTTATTGTATTAATTTCACATTACACGGGTTTGTCACTTTTAGAACCAGTACTTCAGGATATTGAAGATCCATTGCTTGTTTATGTTGGTATTATCATACTGGGTGTAGCAATGACAATTGTTATAGTTCTTCTTCTACGATTAAACTGGGAAAGAATACTTGGTAAGGTTGCTCCATGGACACTAGATGATGATGATGCCAATAATCAAAATTAGATCTTATAACTGAAATTCCATAGTTTGTCAATGCCAGTCTTTATTCCTACTCTAGGTTTTGTCATGATTTTTGTTGGCTTTTTACCGTCAATAATAAACAGTGATGAATTTTTTGTTAGGTCTAGGTCATATTGTTTTAAAGTAATTTGCATTGCTTGAGTTAGTTTTCCAGGCCCATTTGTCAAATTAGAAATAACATCAGTTTTTCTATTTTTTACCATGTGTTTAATTCCTTGTTGTGGTTGAATTGCTCGTATTAGAACAGCGCCAGACTCGTCCTCTTCTTTTTTTGCAACCACATTAAAACAATAATGCATACCATATGTGAAATAAACATATGCACGTCCTACTTCACCAAACATGATTTTATTTCGTTCAGTTTTTTTTCTTGATGCATGACTAGCCGGATCATTTTTCCCCTTGTATGCTTCAGTTTCTATTATGACTCCAGATAGTACCTGATTTCCAATTTTTCTTACTAAAGTTTTTCCTAAAAGATCTTTTGCGACTTGTTTGGTATCGTTCATGTAAAACTTTCTTGGTAAAACTTTCATTTCAATTTGCATGTTTTATTTTTTGTAATTCATTCACTAGTTTTTTAATATCATTTTTGAAAACATTTACAAGTTTTTGGTTGTAAATTGTTGCGGCAGGATGAAATGTGACAAAATACATACGGTTATCTTTAGAAATAAATTTTCCATGATTCTTTGAAATTTCTTTACCGCCTAAAATTGAGTAATACGGTGTATTTCCAAGAAGGCAAATTATTTTAGGATTAATAATTGCAATCTCATCTTTCAAATACTCGTTACACATTGATTTTTCAACATCATTTGGAATTCTGTTATCAGGTGGCCTACATTTTACAATATTTGTGATATATACATTGTTTCTTGTCAACCCAGCATTTTTTAATGCATCATCAAGCCTTTTTCCTGCAGTACCGATAAATGGTTCACCATACAGATCTTCATTTTTTCCAGGTGCTTCACCGATAAAAATAATATCTGCATTTTGATTTCCTTTTCCAGGAACTGCATTTTTTCTTGTATCACACAAATCACACTTTTTGCAAGTTTTGACTTTTTCTTGAATTATTTTAAGGGATAAAGTTGCTTTCATAGATTGTAATCTTTACATCTAATTGATTAGTTTTGCAAAACTAAATTGAACAAAAGCCTTTAGGTATGGAATTGAATCCATAAATCATGGGACTTGTTCATACAGTTCATTATCTAGATTTTTCTTCCGAATCTTGGAAATTGGTATCAAATAACCCAACTATTTTTGAGACTATTGTTGACAATGCGGTTTTGGAGATTCGTGATACATCACATAGGGAAAATAAACTAGTATTCAAAAAGGGCGGTAAGATAGAATACATGCGTTCTGTTGGAAAGTACAGATTAAGATGGAATGATGAAGATCTGGCGAACTAATTTTTATGCAATAATTTTAAACTCAATTTCGCTTGCTAAATCATCCTGCACTGCTTTTAATGTGTAGACACCATTATTTTCCCATCCACCACCACCAGCTATAATGAGCGTTGAAAACTGTCCATCATTTTTGGGATTGATGATTTCCTTCCATATTTTTACACCATTAGTGTTTTCTATTGATAATTCAACTGATTTAGTATAGGAGTTTGTATCACCTGAGATGGAAATTATATCAGCTCTTTGGTATGTAGTTTGATCAATATTCACCAATAATGGGTTAGATGATGTTGAACTTACAGTGGAATCAATTGGCGTATTAATTGCTGTGAATCCCACAATTACAATTATAGCTATTGCAGCAGCTACTCCACCAAGAATACCTAATTTTTTATTAGATGAAAAACTAAATGTGAAATTATTTTTTAAATCTGGACTACTGAGAGTAGGTTTTGGTTGTAATTTAATTTTGGTATCTGGTTGCTTGCGTGATAATGACTTGTCAAGTGGTTGGTTTTTTAGGTGCATTGTAATTAATGATTCAATATAATTTTTGTCTTCAGTAGTAATGAAATTATCATGTCTAACTGTATCTCTAATCTCTCTTAGTTTTTTTACATCTCCATGACGATGTCTGATCAAATCATCGAGATCTGTTATGAACGTCAATAAATCACCATATTTTCTCCGTCTAATTAAAATTCGCTATTGATACTTTGTATAATGTACTCAAAACTATCATTTACGCGAAAATTCATGAAACTGCTTTATGATTTTTGGATTTGATTTTAAAAATGTAATGTATTTTCTTAATTGTCGAATTGTTTTGGGGTTTAAATGATGTTCTAAACCTTCCGTATCTTGATTGGCAATTCCTTGACCTACATTCAAAATTTCAAAAAATTCTAATAATATACTATGTTTCCGGCGAATTGTGTCCGCAACCTGTTTGCCCATATTAGTTAAATTAATACCGTGATATTTTTCATATTCAAGATATTTTTTTTCATCTAATTTTTGAAGCATCTTGGTAACACTTGGTGGACTGACATTCATAAATCTGGAAATATCTAACGTAGTTGCATATCCTTTTAATTCTACTAATTCTGCAATTACTTCCAGATAATCTTCCTCTCTTGTTGTACTTGCTACTTTTTTAATTGTATGTGCAGCTTTGATAGATTCTAATCTCTTACTATTTTTTTCCAACCCAGATAACTAAATTATTCTAGTATAATTTAGTGTCTTTCATTAATTAACAGAATTCTATGTACAATCATCTGTGTAATAGTTTTTTGACCTATGATTAACAGAACTTTACATTCGTATTTATCTAATTTTGTTTCATTATCAAATATGCAGGATTCTTTACAAAAGCATATCGAGAAATTGAAAATAATGAAAGAATCAGCCAAAAGACGTAATGAATTGTATTCAGATCTTACTAAATTGGATGACAAAAATACGACGCGTTCTTTAAGAGCCCTAACCAAAGCACCAGCACCAGGTAAAAAGATTCAAAAAATTGGGTTCATTATGTGTTGGATTCCTGAACCAACTGGTATTACATGTGCAGTTGGTGGACCAATGATATTGGCTGGTAGATACCTTGAGAAAGTTTACAATGGTGCAAAGATATCAGATATTGGTAACCATACCAAAGAATCGTTTTCTACCATTCATGATTTTAAAAACTCTATGATGTGACATTTCTTTTAGTTTTTAAGCGTATTATTATCATCTAAATTTATGCCAACAAGAACTCAGGTTTTGATTCCCATTGTAGCTGCTGCAGTTATTATTGGAGTAGCAGGAATGCTTACTCTTCCAACGGACGTTAAGCTTGAATCTGTTGAATTTCCACGTGGTACAATAATGATTGACGGTAAAGTCTTGGAGGTACAAATTGCAGATACAAAAGAATTAAGGACAAGAGGATTATCATGGAACCCTGAAAAACTTCCGTATAATGAGGGAATGCTATTTGTTTTTGATGGATCTGGAACACGTTCCATGTGGATGTTGGGCATGCAATTTAATTTAGATATAATTTGGTTTGATGAAAATTCTAATGTAGTTGCAATTGAGAAAAATGTTCCATTATGCAAGACAACTATTGAAGTTGTGGCATGTAGAGAAAATGGCGTCTCAGGTGATAATGCTAAGTATGTGTTAGAAGTGACTGCTGGGTTTGTCGACAAATTCAATATAACAGAAAACTCCAAAATGGAAATAATATCGATATAACATGATTGAAGAACTTTGGTTAATTCCGCTTGGGTTTGTTGCGGGAATATTAGGATCAATAATAGGTCTGGGTGGCGGGATAATTATTGTCCCAGTATTGACATTCATGGGATTTTCTCCTACACTAGCTGTAAGCAACAGCCTATTTGCTGTGTTTAGTAATTCTGTCGCGTCAACAACTATGTACGCTAGACAAAAACGGATAGAACTTTCACTTGGTTGGAAGCTTGGCTTAATGGCTGTTCCTGGCACAATACTTGGGGCATTCGTATCTTCTGAGATATCTCCAGATATTTTCAAAATTTTGTTTGCACTGGTTCTTATTTCTTCAGCATCATACATATTTCTCAAAAGAAAGATTGAGGAAAAACCAATAGACGTCTCACATTTGTTGCTTGTTTTTTCAGCAGGTGCTAGCTTCTTTGCGGGAATAATATCAAGTCTATTTGGTATTGGAGGTGGTCTAATCTTCGTACCATTGATGGTAGTTGCGCTTGGAATCTCAATGAAGCGTGCGGCACCAACTTCACAGTTTATCTTGATGTTCGCATCTTTTTCTGGATTGATTGTCCATTCCATACTAGGGCATCCTGATTATTATCAGGCATTGTTGTTGTCGATCGGTGCATTTGCTGGGGGAATTTTAGGTGCTAGACTGTCCCTTGAGATAAAGGAAAACAAATTGAAGATTATAGTGATCATCGTGCCAGTCGCAGCAGCAATTAAGCTGATTATAGATTCGACTGCAGGTATTTTCTAATACTATCTTGTCTCATCTGGGCAAAAAATTACTTCAGAACTTGATTGTGATTCGTCAGACATCAAGTAGTTAATTGTATTCACAATATTCTCATCACTGGGTTCTTTTCCATCAACAGTTCCAGGCAAAATTAAGAATGCTCTAACGTTTGATTTTAGTACATCACTCAATTCTTGATTGACAGTAGTTGCAAATGGTCTCATGGCACCCCTAAAAACCTCAACCTTTGCCATTTCATGCCCACTAATTTTTTTACCAATTGGAAGGTTGGGACCAATTATAACAATTCTACCTTTCGCATCTTTGAATTTTCTTGGATCATCAGAGCCACCAGGAACGAATGTATCAATGGCACTTTGTGTTACCGTAGCGGGCGTATTAATGAATTGGTTAACTAGTTTATCCCATTCATCTCTGGATAACTCAGTTAGTTTGGAAAAATTTGGAACATTACCAGTGATATGAATAAATAAATCAATATTTTCAGTGAGTTCTAATGCAACTTGTCCACCTTTCTCTTCTATCATTGATGTAATACTACTTACTCTTTGATCATCACCACCAGCACTTACAATGTAAACATGTTTTCCATCCAAGTTATTTTTCTCAACTTTAGGAACAGATGATCTAATGTGTGACTTGACAGGATAGAAAACTCTGTCACCAGGAATTATTTTTCCATTGAGAATTTTTGCCTGGTCATCGTCCGAGAGTGTTAAGACTGTTGTGGCAACCTGTTCTTGCGATAAAAATTGCTGATCTGGAATCATTGTTGAGGTGTTTTTTTGAATTTTCTCTGCAATGCTTTTCACTTTTTCCAGTAAATTGGTAAATGTAGTTTCCTCCTTGCCTAACTTTTGCGCAGCTGAT
>OFBH01000047.1_pt1 | contig 10366 bp, 11 predicted proteins | sample 1520511 | NCBI WGS metagenome assembly OFBH01 (sample SAMEA3696448, study PRJEB22514) | metagenome | biome: water; feature: marine; material: hydrothermal vent | place: Pacific Ocean | collected 2014-08-15 | depth 1539 m | reverse complement strand
GTGGCGAATGATCAGAAAAACGTTCGTCTTTATAAATTTCAACACGTTGAGGCGTGCCTTTAAGATTAGCACTGAGAATATGGTAGTCAATACGCCATCCAGTATTATTAGCCCAAGCTTGCCCTCTATTCGACCACCAAGTGTATTGATCTGCTTCTTGATTAATCTCTCGAAAGGCATCAATAAAACCTGTTTGTGTGAACAGCTCTTCCATCCATGCGCGTTCTTCTGGCAGACAGCCTGAACGATTTTTATTGCCGTTAAAGTTTTTAATGTCAATTTTTTTATGCACGATATTGATATCGCCACAAATAATGTATTCGCGCCCGTCTTTTTGCAGCGCTTCGAGGTAGGGCATAAAGCGATCAGTCATAAATGCCATCTTATAATCTTGACGCTCTTGCTTGGCTGATCCAGAAGGAATATAAATGGAAATAACGCTGAGATTGCCAAAATCAGCCTGAATAAATCGACCTTCAAAATCAAAGTCTTTCCAAGGGCTAAAAATTACCTGATCAGGTTTTTGTTTGCAATATAAACCCGTACCACTATAACCTTTACGCTCGGCAGGTTTGTAATAGGTGTATATGTCTTTTGGATAGAATTTATCATCCAGTTGATCTTCTTGCGCTTTAATTTCTTGCACACAAACCACATCGGCATTTTGGCTTTTCATCCAAGCAAAAAAACCTTTTCGCTCAGCTGCACGAATTCCGTTGACGTTAGCCGTTATAATTCTCTTCATTGGAAATATTTTAATGATTTAAGAGGATTGTATGCAGCAGTATCAAAAAGACTTTGTGGATTTTATGTTAGAAATTGGCGCACTAAAATTTGGCGAATTCACGCTTAAATCTGGCCGTGTTAGCCCTTACTTCTTTAACGCAGGCTCGTTTAATACTGGCGAGCACCTCTCAAAATTAGGCAAGTTTTATGCCCAAGCCATTACTGAGAGCGGACTTGACTTTGATGTGCTATTTGGCCCAGCCTATAAAGGCATCCCACTAGCCACCGCTTGCGCGATGGCACTGAATGATTCATTTGGTAAAAATGTACCGTACAGTTTTAATCGTAAAGAAGCCAAAACACATGGCGAAGGTGGTGATATTGTCGGCCATGCATTGGAAGGTGATATTTTAATTATTGATGACGTGATTACTGCCGGTACAGCGATTCGTGAAGCGATGGATATTATTGATGCGAATGGTGCCAAAGCCAAGGGCGTGATTGTTGCTGTTGACCGTCAAGAAAAAGGCAAGGGTGATAAATCAGCCATTCAAGAAGTGGAAGAAAATTTTGGCATTGCCGTACTAAGTATTATTAATCTTGGCCACTTAATTGACTACTTAAAACAAGGTGATGACCAAGCTCTGATAGGGCGTATCGAAGCTTACAGGGATCAATACGGCGTTTAATTCTTGAATACAGCTTGTGTTTCTATAAATGTACATGTTGTTGGACTTGGTTCGATCATTATAAAATATGCGTTATTATCAGAGTTTTTAAAAGCAGTGTAGCCTTTTTCATCTAACATGATTTTTAAATTTGAGCCAAGATTACTAGCAAGTTGTTCCTTGATTGTATTGCAATTACTTGTGTTAAATGTTACGACCTTTGAGTAGGAGTAGGAACAGCCGTTACTCTTTGGATTCAGTGAAACTATGTGAGCGGTAGAACCGTCAAGATTCTTTTGGAGTCCAATATGAGTAGAACCATGCTTACTTGGGTTTGGTGTTTTAATAAGATTTAGGTCGAAACCACTTGGCTTTAGATAATCAGTTAAGCTCTTTAGCTCAGATAAACAGCGACCATTTATACCAACCTCCTTTGCATTTTCATACATCCCAGCCGAGTGAGACTGAAATGTAATTAAAACCATACACATTAATAACATTAATTTATTCATGGCAAGCTCCTTTTCATTTTGATTGTACCCCCGTCTACTCTTTTAGGCGTAGAATTGGACTATAAGTCTTAATTGGGGTGGGTTATGAGCAAGAATCAATGGGTGAACGCACTAGTGTTATGGTGGGGTATTTTTTGGCGTTTTATATTAGTTATGTTCGCTTTGTTGGTTGCAATATTTTCACTGGTTTGGTTATTATCCCCAGAATCAATAGTCGCTAGTAACGGACAGTATTCGTTTAATTTAAACAGCAGCAACAGTGATTTAGGATTGCTACCATTGCTAATTTTAGTAATCACGGGCTGGATGATGGGCGCTCTAGGACAACATCTTCTCAATCAGCCGTATGGTAATAGAAAAATTATAATGGCTAGTCGTCTGATGGGCCAGGGTAAGGCAAACTGGATGGATGGTTTTACATTGCAATGGGCATTATTTTGGAGAGGTCTTCTAATCCATTTTGGTCTTATGCTCATTATGGTTATGCTAGGTTTTCCCAAAGAAGCAACCACCCTTGTAGATGGTAGTGTCGTTGTAAATTATGGCATTCAGGATCCAAATCTCAACACCTTGATGGGTCTTTTTATTTATATTATTGCCAGTTGGCATTTACTGAAAAAACCATTTGGAAACAGGGTTTATTCTGTTGAGCTAAAATCTAAAGAAGATAGTGATAAAAATTTATAGCCTAAACTTTCAGCAACTGCTTCGTGGGTGACTTTTCCTCTATAGATGTTTAGCCCACTCATCAAATCTTGGTTATTAAGCAGCGCTTGCTCATAACCTTTGTTGGCAATTTCTACAATATAAGGCAGTGTTGCGTTAGTGAGTGCCAGAGTTGCAGTCTGTGCGACTGCACCGGGCATATTTCCTACGCAATAATGAATAATGCCATCAATCAAATAGGTTGGTTTGTCGTGCGTGGTCACTGTCGATGTCTCAAAACAACCGCCCTGATCAATTGATACATCGACCAAAACTGAGCCTTTTTTCATTAACTTGAGCATGTCACGTGTAATCAGCTTTGGTGCCGAAGCACCTGCAACTAATACAGCACCAATAACCAAATCAGTACTACTTAAGTGTTGTTCAATATTAACTTGCGTAGATAAGTCAATGGATAGTTGTGATGAATGTTTTTTTTGAAATTTAATTAGTCGTTCTGAAATTGAGCGATTTAAGATAGTGACATCTGCACCCATACCTAAAGCCACTTTAGCGGCATTCATACCCACGACACCGCCACCAAGTACCAATACTTGGGCTGATTCTACCCCAGTGGCACCACTGAGTAACACCCCGGATCCACCTTGAGTGTTTTCTAAATGGTGGGCGCCGGATTGGATTGACATTCTGCCAGCTATTTCACTCATGGGCTTTAGTAACGGTAATCGCCCCTCATCATCAGTGACAGTTTCATAGGCAATACAAATTGCCCCTGATTCGATCAGTAATTGAGTTTGTTCTGGATCTGCTGCAAGATGCAGGTAAGTGAAAATGATTTGACCCTTGCTAAGCATCTTACATTCATTCGGTTGCGGCTCTTTAACCTTTACAATCATCTGCGCTTGGTCAAATACTTCGGCAGCCGAATCAACAATAGTCGCACCCACTTGTTGGTACTGTTGATCAGTAAACCCAATCGCCGCTCCCGCACAAGATTGCACAATTATTTGATGACCAGATGCAATCAGCATTTCAGCACCTATTGGCGTTAGGCCAACACGATATTCGTGGGTTTTAATTTCCTTTGGAATGCCGATGATCATGTTCGTATGATGATTGAAGCGCTAATTAGTGCAAACTATATCATAAGCTATGCATGTATAGAAGTCTGAGGCATGAAAAACAATTGCATCGATTGCAATTATTAGGATTGAGTGTCTATTTTGAAGCTTTGCAATCGAAAGCTAGGGTTTGCTTGTTGGTAAGCATGAGTGCGTATAGTTGACATTTCAATAAAAAAGCCGCTAATGCGGCTTTTTTATTGTCTGTTATCAGTACTGCGGTTAACTATACGATAACTTGATAGTGGTTAAGGCCTGAGGTAAGTAAAGCCTCTAGCTTGTAAGTGTGCTAACTCAGCAACACCACTAGCAACAATGTCACTTTTTTCAGCATCATATAGCTGATCAAGCGTTATTTTCTTGCCTTTTAAGGTATTTGCACATACTTTAAAAGAAACGCCCTGAGCTTTTAAGCCTGCAATTTTCGCTGACAAAGCATCGGTAGCATTACCAATTGGTAGTTTGGTATTGCCTGCATCTTCTGGCAATAACAACATTGACAAACCCTTGCCATGCATAATAACTCTTAAATCCATATTGTCTTTGCCAACAGCATTGATATGGTTTTGTATGTTCCTTAATGCGCCTGCTTGTCTTTTTGCAGTATCGTAATTCACGTGATATGCAATTTTCTGAAATCCATATTCGCCAGCATTAACACTAGTATTGATACCAAGTGCCATGCATGCAGAAACTATAGATGCGGTTATATATTTGTTAATTATTTTCTTCATTATTCCCCCGTTGTTGTTTTATTATAAGATTTAAGACAGTCTTGAACCTTGATTAGGCAATATACTAGTCAATTATGTGATTGTATATAATGGAATACCATAGATTTAGATTAGGGAAGGCTTATGATATTAAAAGTATTAGATTCCGTAATATCCCCAGAGGGTGACGGAGTCGAAGTTAGGCGCTTATTCCCAATAGAAACTCGGATGAATTTTGATCCGTTTGTATTATGGGACCATTTCGATGTTGGTGCTGGACACGGATTTCCAGACCATCCTCATCGAGGTTTCGAAGCAATTACTTACATGCTTAGTGGTGGCATGAATCACAAGGATAGTTTAGGCAATAATTCATTTGTAACTAGTGGCGGCGCCCAAGTGTTCTGCGCTGGGAAAGGCATTGTTCATTCAGAAATGCCCGCAGAGAGTGGGAGCTCAACCGGTATACAATTATGGATCAACTTGCCAAAGCAATTAAAAAAAATCGATGCTAGCTACCAACAAATTTTAAGTGAAAACCTTCCTGTGACTATTTTCGAAGGCGGTAATTGCCGCACCATTGTGGGTGAAGGGTCGCCTATTGAATTACATACAGATGTTACCTATCAGCATGTTAGTCTTGCAAAAAATCATAATTACCAGATTTATATCAACCAAGGGCTTAATGCGATTATTTATGTGATATCGGGCGAAATAGTATTAGGTGATGAGGCAGTTGGCGCAACTAAGGCGTTATTATTAGAGTGCAAGGAAGAGCAAAACTTATCGATTAGAGCGGACAAAGATAGTGAATTTATGTTTTGTTGCGGGGTGCCACAACATCAGCCAATTTATCAACATGGTTCGTATGTTGATTGATGCTAGACATCTTCTTGATTGTCAACAATTTCTTCGCTAATCATCAGGTGATTGATTTTTGCGAACGAGAGGATGCGATCATAGGTAAATGAACAAGCGTATTTTAGTTGGTCGTCAAAAACAATTGACTTAATGCCGTCAATTTTTCGAATTTTCAAATGCCCGTTGTAACGTTTTAATTGTTCGGGTTGGATGCAGACCAGTCTCTCGGTCCAATCGCTGGGTCTGAACTTTTGACCGTCTTGAGTAATGCCTAAAATTGTATGTATGATTTTAGACATCATTTTCCTCAATAAAATAATGGTGGAGGGATAGGGATTTGAACCCTAGAAGGAGATTAATCCTTGCTGGTTTTCAAGACCAGTGCATTCAGCCGCTCTGCCATCCCTCCAATGTGGAGATATCATACAGTCTGTTGAACCAATAGTAAATAGGATATTTATATAAATTCGATTTGAAATTAGCCATTTTTTTAAGTATAATTCCTTTCTTTTAGATTTCTGATGAGTTTAGTTATGGCAAAGATATGTCAAGTAACCGGTAAGCGTCCAATGAGTGGCAACAATGTATCGCACGCGAACAATAGAACGCGTCGTCGTTTTTATCCAAATCTTCACACGCACCGTTTTTGGGTAGAGAGTGAAAATCGTTTTATAAAACTGAAGTTAACGGCAAAAGGTTTACGTATTGTTGATAAGAAAGGCATCGACACTGTACTGGCAGAAATCCGCGCACGTGGCGAAAAGGTTTAGGAGTAAGGTATGAGAGAAAAAATCAAATTAGTATCATCGGCTAAAACTGGCCATTTTTACACAACAACTAAAAACAAGCGTCTTCACCCAGAAAAGGTAGAAGTTAAAAAGTTTGATCCTGTTGTTAGACAACACGTAATGTATAAAGAAGCCAAGATTAAATAATCTTTCTTTTAACATTTCAATAAAAAAGCCGCTAATGCGGCTTTTTTATTGTCTGGATGATACTAATTATTCTTCTAGAATCGTATCGAGCGCAATATGCCCAACAGCTTCTTGGTATTCAGACAACTGATCAAAATTTAGATATTGATAAATATCGGTCGCCATCGGCTCAATGCCTTTCATTGCTTTCATATACTCATCAATGTTAGGAATATGCCCTAATTTTGCAGTGATGGCAGCTACCTCAGCAGAGGATAGATACACATCAGCACCATCACCCAAACGATTTGGGAAATTACGCGTTGAGGTGGAAACTACAGTTGAATTGCTTTTAACACGTGCTTGATTGCCCATACATAACGAACAGCCTGGTATCTCAGTATGTTCTGTGAGGTTTTCAAATACATCGTAAGTGCCTTCTTTCTTAAGTTGTGCTTCATCCATACGAGTAGGTGGTGCTATCCATAATTCAGTTTTGGTTTTATTGTCGCCCTTTAGCAGTTGAGCGGCCGCTCTAAAATGACCAATATTCATCATGCAAGAGCCAATAAATACCTCGTCGATTTGTGTGTTGGCCACATCAGAGAGTAGCTTTACATCATCTGGGTCATTTGGACAGGCTAGGATTGGCTCTTTAATGTCATCGAGGTTAATCTCAATTACAGCCGCATATTCACAATTTGAATCAGCTTCTAATAATTCGGGTGTATCTAGCCATTTTTGCATGGCTTGAATACGGCGTGCGATGGTCTTTTTGTCTTCATAGTCCATTTCTATCATAGAAGACAATAGAGCAATGTTTGATTGCAAATACTCTGCCACAGGCTCTTTATTGAGCTTGATGGTACAACCATTAGCTGAGCGTTCAGCAGAGGCATCTGTAAGTTCAAAGGCTTGTTCAATTTTAAGATCTCCCAATCCTTCAATCTCTAAGATACGACCTGAAAAGATATTTTTCTTATTGGATTTTTCAACGGTTAATAAACCCTGTTGAATTGCGACGTATGGAATAGCGTTAACCAAGTCGCGCAGAGTAATACCTTCTTGCATAGTGCCAGAGAATTTAACCAATACCGATTCTGGCATATCTAATGGTAGTACGCCAATTGAGGCGCCAAACGCTACTAGACCAGAGCCTGCAGGGAAACTAATGCCAATTGGGAAGCGTGTATGTGAGTCACCACCAGTACCTACGGTATCAGGTAACAACATACGGTTAAGCCATGAGTGGATAATGCCATCACCAGGTTTTAACGCTACACCGCCACGAGATTGCATAAAATCTGGCAATGAGTGTTGGAGTTCTAAATCAACCGGCTTTGGGTAGGCAGCGGTATGGCAAAAACTCTGCATTACTAATTCTGCCGAAAATCCCAAACAGGCTAACTCTTTGAGCTCATCACGGGTCATTGCGCCCGTGGTATCTTGTGAGCCAACAGTAGTCATGCGTGGTTCGCAATAAGTGCCAGGGCGAATACCTTCAACACCACAAGCCTTACCAACGATTTTTTGCGCTAGAGTATAGCCTGCGTTACTATTGCTGGCGTCTTGTGGACGCAAGAAAAGATCACTGACAGGTAGGCCTAAGTCTTGTCGTGTTTTGTCGGTTAAACCACGACCAATAATTAACGGAATTCGACCACCTGCACGCACTTCATCAGGCATAGTGGTTGGTGATAATTCGAAAGTAGAAATTGTTTCACCATTACTATTGGTTATTTTTCCTTCATAAGGATAGATAGTGATTTCATCGCCCATGCTCATTTTTGTCACGTCGCATTCAATTGGTAGAGCACCTGAGTCTTCAGCAGTATTAAAGAAAATTGGGGCGATATTACCACCAAGCACAACACCACCACCACGTTTGTTAGGGATATAGTCGATATCATTGCCCATGTGCCAAAGCACAGAGTTAATAGCTGATTTACGCGAAGAGCCTGTACCAACTACGTCACCAACAAAGGCTAATGGAAAACCTTTTTCTTTTAGTTTTTCAATGGTTTCCAGAGGGTTTTCCATTGTTTTTCCGAGCATTGATTGTGCGTGTAATGGAATATCTGGGCGTGACCAGGCCTCCGTTGCAGGTGATAGATCATCCGTGTTAATTTCACCTTCAACACGAAACACTATAAGCTTGATTTTTTTTGGTAATTTGTTTTTAGATGTAAACCAATCTGCATTTGCCCAAGCGTCAATCACTTGTTTGGCAAAAGCATTGTTGGCTGATTTTTCTACAACAGCCTGATATGCCTCATAAATTAGTAGCGTTTTTGCCAATGCGTCTCTGGCAGTTTCGGCCGTGGCGTCTAGGTCCAATAGCTCAATCAATGGATCAATGTTGTAGCCACCCATCATTGTGCCTAATAAAAACGTAGCATGTTTTTGATCAATAGCATCACAAGTTTGCTCGCCTTTAGCGACACTGGCTAAAAAACTTGCTTTGACATACGCTGCCTCATCCACGCCGGGTGGTACACGATGTGTGAGTAAATCTAAATAAAAGTCTCCATCACCACCTTTGATTAAATTTTCAACGACAGATTTTGCTTGCTCTGCATTGAGTACTAGTGGCGGTAAATTATCTTGAGCGCGCTCATCAATGTGAGCTAAATAGGCTGTTTTCATCTGTTTAATAAGTGAATCATATAAGGCGTATAATTTTACCATTTATTTGATTTGACTATGCGAATTATGGAACTCAATGCTTTAACTGCTATTTCCCCTGTTGACGGGCGTTATTTTGAGAAAACCAAAGCTTTAAGCTCAATTTTTAGTGAATTTGGTCTGATTAAATACCGCGTATTAATTGAAGTTAAATGGTTGCAAGTCATGGCAGATAATGATGGCATTCCTGAAGTGCCACCATTTAGTGTCGAAGCCAGTCAATTTTTAGCCGATATTGCCACTAACTTTTCACTTGAAGATGCGCAAGCAGTAAAAGATATTGAGCGCACTACTAATCACGATGTGAAGGCGGTTGAGTACTTCTTAAAAGATAAGATTAAAGATAATGCAGAGCTTAACGCTGTGAGTGAATTTTTCCACTTTGCATGTACATCTGAAGATATTAACAATCTTTCTCATGCATTAATGTTGATCGATGGTCGTGAGGTTGTTTTGGCCGAGATGCAAAATATATTGTCTTTGATTGGTGCTTTGGCTAAAGACAATGCAAGTATTCCGATGTTATCTCGTACGCACGGTCAAACTGCATCACCAACCACGGTAGGCAAGGAGATGGCTAACTTTGCATTCCGTTTGAAACGACAAATTGAACATTTAAAATCGGTCAAAATTATGGGTAAGTTTAATGGCGCTGTGGGTAATTTTAACGCACATATTTCAGCCTATCCTGATCTTGACTGGCAGAGTATTTCACAAGATTTTATTGAAGGTCTGGGTGTTAACTATGCAATGTATACCGCACAAATTGAAACGCATGATTACATGGCAGAGTATTTTCACTCTATGAATCGCTTCAATACGATTCTGATTGATTATTGTCGTGATGTTTGGGGTTATATTTCCTTGGGTTATTTTAAGCAAAAAACCATTGCCGGTGAAGTGGGCTCATCCACCATGCCGCACAAAGTGAATCCGATTGATTTTGAGAATGGTGAAGGCAATCTAGGTATTGCCAATGCGCTAAATACACATTTAGCTGATAAGTTAGCCATTTCTCGCTGGCAGCGTGACCTGTCTGATTCAACTGTACTTAGAAATCTTGGCGTTAGCTGTGCCCATTGTCTGGTTGCCTATGCGTCGATTGCAAAAGGTATTAGCAAGCTAGAAACCAATGAAGCAAGACTGTTAGAAGATTTAGATAGTTCTTGGGAAGTATTGGCTGAGCCAATCCAAACGGTAATGCGCCGTTACGGTATTGAAAATCCGTATGAAAAACTCAAAGCACTCACGCGTGGTAACACCATTGATGCACAAGTGCTAGCAGAGTTTGTGAAAGATCTAGATATGCCGGCAGAGGCTAAGCAAGCCCTAGCAGATTTAACCCCAATGACTTACATTGGTGATGCAGAGAAATTAGCACAAGATATTGAAAAACTGATATAATTTCGCGTCTTATGCCTTTCGGTATGAGTATTAATATAATAAAAGGAGCAAAAAACCCATGGTTAAAATTAGACTAGCCCGAGGTGGAGCCAAGAA
>OFBH01000045.1_pt1 | contig 10425 bp, 8 predicted proteins | sample 1520511 | NCBI WGS metagenome assembly OFBH01 (sample SAMEA3696448, study PRJEB22514) | metagenome | biome: water; feature: marine; material: hydrothermal vent | place: Pacific Ocean | collected 2014-08-15 | depth 1539 m | reverse complement strand
TTGTCGATTACGATGGAACCTCTCACACTGAAAATACACGTGCCTCTTATCCAATCGACTTTATTTTGAACGCAAAAATTCCTTGTGTAGGTGGGCATCCGCAGAATATAATTTTCCTTACTTGTGATGCTTTTGGTGTATTGCCACCGGTCAGCAAACTCAGTTCTTCACAGGCTATGTACCACTTCATCAGTGGTTATACCGCAAAAGTCGCCGGTACTGAAATGGGAGTCACAGAACCAGAAGCAACGTTCTCCGCCTGTTTCGGTGCTGCCTTCATGGTATGGCATCCAAGTAAGTACGCAAAACTTTTGGCAGAACGTATTGAAAAAAATGGAACTTCAGTCTGGCTGGTAAATACTGGGTGGAGTGGAGGAGGTTATGGAAAAGGTGAACGTATGTCACTCAAATACACCCGTTCGATCATTGATGCTATTTTAGACGGATCATTGAAAAACACACCTTCTGTAAATAATGAATTATTCGGATTTGAAGTTCCAACTGAATGTCCGAATGTTCCGGATGAAATCATGCAGCCCAGAAGAACCTGGTCTGATGCAAACGCTTACGATCAAGCGGCCCTCAAATTGGCAAATATGTTCAAGGAAAATTTTAAACAATTTGAGGAAGGTTCCAGCCAGGAAATTATTCAGGCTGGACCAAACGTGTCCTGAGTTTTTCATTACTCTTCCTGCTTTGCGCCGTGTTTATGCCGGCGTACTGCCTTCCTGTAAAAAAACATTCCAACTTCTGTTATTCATCTCCTAAGACTAAACATGTTGCAGTCGTAAAAAGTCCAAAACCGTGTCATTTAAGAGGGAAAAGAAAATAATTTTGCAGGTATTTAACTTGTCAACGGCAGATAAATTGTGATGAAATTATTGATTAATACATATTCAAAACAATCCTGACCATATAATTCGAAAATGATAGAAAAACTCTGTGAAGAAATGATCCGGAATGAACTAGACTTGCTGATCGTAGTTTCGTCCGATGAACATCTAAACGAATACCTGCCCGTCCAAAATTGGCGTTTGAAAGCTTCAACAGTCACTGAAAGTTCTTCGGGATTTTCCGGCTCTGCCGGAACAGTTGTTTTTTGTATTGAAGGACGTCCTCAGCTTTTTGTCGATTCCCGCTATCATTTGCAGGCTGAGCAAACATGTTCAGAAAATTTTGATATTCAAAAACTTGGAAATGAAGGGGTACTTGAACCGCAGAAATGGATTGCAGCTCAAACACAAAAATTATTAAAAGTTGGTGCAGATCCATTTGTGATGAGTCCAAAAGTATGGCGGCGCTATGAAAAAGCCCTTGGCAATTCCGGACACACTTTGGTTCCAGCAACTCCCAATTTGGTGGACACAGTATGGATAAATCGTCCAAATCCTCCCAAAAAAGAGATTTATCCACTGGCTTTGCAATATACTGGAAAAGACAGTAAAAAGAAGTTGCAGGAGATCCGGAAAGAATTGAGTGAATCCGGAAAATCTGATGAATTAAAACCGGATGTCTTACTGCTCACAATGCTCGATGAAATCGCCTGGCTCACAAATATGCGTGGGAGCGATATTGAATTCAATCCGGTTTTTGAAGCTTATGCAGCAATTTTTGCGGACCGTGCAATTTGCTTTTGTCATCATCCGGAAGCAAATTTAAACCTGCACCGTCCAGACTGGGAGTTCCGGCCTTATGAAGATTACGTGAGTTTTTTAGCAGATCTTGCCCTGCAGAAAACAATCAAAGTCTGGATTGATCCCTCAACGATCACGATGGGTTCTCGCTTAGCATTTTCTGAGGACCAGGTTTTCGAAAAAGAAAGCCCCATTGTTTTGTCAAAAGCACTTAAAAACTCAACTGAAATAACTGCCACAAAATATGCTCATAAACAGGCCGGTGCAGGAGTTGTCAGAAGTTTACAGCGTTTGCAATGTGCGTTTCAGGCAGGGCTGCCGGTAACGGAAAAAGTATACGCAAACTGGCTTTATGAAGAATATGCAAAGGCAGAGGAATTTTCCGACCTCAGTTTCAGCACAATCGCCGGTTCAGGACCGAATGGTGCTATTGTTCATTACGGGAATCCGGACTCAGAAAACCCAATGCGAAGTGGAGATTTGCTGCTAGTAGATTCCGGAATTCAATGTGCCGGCGGAACCACAGATGCAACTCGAACTGTAATTCTTGGAAAGCCGGATGAGAAGCAAAAAAGGATTTACACATTGGTGCTGCAGGCTCACATCAGACTTGCCCGTCAAATTTTTCCAGAGGGAACAAACGGAGCTTCACTGGATTCCATTACCCGTTCAGGTCTCTGGAATGCAGGATTGGATTATGGACACGGAACAGGACATGGCGTCGGTGCATTCCTGAACGTACATGAAGGACCGCAACGTATCTCACCAGTTGCATACGATGTGGCTCTGCAAGAAGGAATGGTGATTTCCAACGAACCCGGATATTACGAAAACAACTGGGGCGGAATTCGTCTTGAGAATCTTTACCTAGTAAAAAAAGCAGATAAGCTTCCTCAGCATCCAGGTGGAAAGGGCTGGCTCTGTTTTGAAGAACTGACACTGATCCCATTTGACCGCACACTGATTGATAAAAATTTGCTTTCAGCAGACGAACTAAACTGGCTGTATGATTATCATGGTCGTGTTTTTAGTGAAATATCACCTATGCTGGATAATACGGAAGACTTCCAGTGGCTGACTTGGGCTTGCGGAATTGATTAAATGAAAATCCTGACTCCCGCAAAAATAAATCCGCTGCTTTATATTTTAAGTAAACGTGAAGACGGTTTCCATGAATTGTATATGCACGTGGTTCCAGTCAGCTTATTTGACACATTGACCTTCACCCATAATGATGGACAAGGACTAAATTTAAAGGTGAGTGGAGCAGAGTTTTCTAAGCCTCCGGAAGAAAATTTGGTAGTCCGAGCCGTACGTATTTTTGAACTGGAAAGCGGGGAAACTGTAAATCTAAATGTAATCCTGGAAAAACATATACCTTCCGGTGCGGGACTTGGCGGCGGAAGTGGAAATGCGGCTGGAACTATACAGGCTTTGAATCATTTATACCGAAGATCTTCAGAAACTGAAGGGCTACTGTCTCCGGAAACTATTCTTGCAATTGCGTCAGAACTTGGTTCAGATGTGCCTTTTTTTCTTGAACCATCGCCCTGCGAAATAAAGGGGCGTGGTGAAAAGATAAAACCACTGCTTGAATTTCCAAAACTCTTTCTCATCATTATAAAACCACCTCTTTCAATTTCAACTAAGGAAGCATACAAAAAATGCCTGCCTAAAAAACAAACTAATTTACCAAATGTATGCTCAATTGATGATTTGAAAAGTTACTTTCAGAATCAGTTTGAAACATCTTTACTCGTACAATATCCGGTCTTGTCTGAACTTAAAACTTTATTGCTCGAAAATGGTGCATTTGGTGCATTGGTCTCAGGTAGCGGCTCTGCCGTTTTTGGCGCATTTTACAATAAAAATTTGCAAAATCATGCACTTAAAAAATTGTCATGTCTTACTGTCGGCGATATATTCTCTTGCGAAACAATGGCCACTCACAGTTATTATTGAACCAGAATTTCATAATACCAAAAATAAATAAGTACCATTGGCTGCTGATCGTTTTCGCAATCATTCTTGTGGGTTGCAGTACAAAAACTGTAGGCCCCCCTGGTAACAGACAATTCGGTAATACCCGTATCTGGAAACAATCCAATCCTCGTATTAAAAAATACGTTCAAGTTTACAGCAATAATAAACATGTCAAAACCTGTTTGGATAGAGCAACAAACAGCAGATATCTTCACTACATTCATCGGGTTTTTTATAAATATAAACTGCCTCCGGAACTTGCACATTTGCCAATACTGGAATCGTGTTTTGACACAAGAGCTGATTCCGGAAGTGCACGAGGCATGTGGCAATTCACAAAACCAACCGCAAAAGATTATGGTCTGCGCGTAAATTGGTTATCCGATGACCGGCTTAATTGGCGAAAATCTACACATTCAGCGGCACGTTATTTGAAAAAATTGGGTAAAATGTTTGACAACAACTGGGAATTGGCATTGGCTGGCTACAACGGAGGACCAGGTTATATGTCACGACAAATAAAATCTCAAGGCACACGAAATTTCTGGGAGCTTGAACTGCGCAAAGAAACACGAGAGTATGTACCAAAATTTCTGGCAATGTTAAGTGTAGCACGTAAAAGATACCCGGAACTATATTTTCAGGGCTCACCACGAGCATGGGCTATATCAGGATAAAATGCTGCTAATTTTACAGAATAACAGGACTTGATTCTGGATTCAGCAGTTGGTACATTTCAATCAATGGGTTGAAAGAGAAAGTTTAAATCAAATTATTTTATAGTTTGGTCTTCTTTCACAAATTATTAATTTTATATGATTAAAAAGGAGTTGCTATGGCAGATGAAGAAGAAGGCGGAGGAGGCGGTGAAAGCAGTGGCGGCGGTGAAAGCAGTGGCGGCGGAAAAAAGAAGAAGATCATTATAATCGTTGCTGTAGTGCTTTTACTGATCATTGGCATCGTAGTTTTTTTGCTGATGTCTGGAGATGAAGAAGAACAGTTACCGGAAGAAGAACTGCCGGTGACAGACGTGGCGGAGCCTCTTGCCGAACCTATTTTTCTTCCTCTTGAAAGTTTTGTGGTGAATCTCAAAGACGGCCGTCGTTTTTTAAAAGCCTCTATCCAGCTGATGCTCAGTGAACCTGGTGCAGCCGCTTATCTGACAGTACGCCTGGTTGAGGTTAAAGACATTGTACTGGCCGAACTGCAGGAATTGTCAATAGAAGATGTCAAACAATCAGATGCCAGAGAGGCTCTGCGGCAACGGTTAATCAGTGCCATAAGTCAGATTTTTCCCAGCAAGCCGGAATGGGAAGATCCTGAACCAATAAGAAAGGTTTTGTTTGAGGAATTTGTAATTCAGTGATCCACGTTAATCACAGTCTTAATCCGGATACCAGAAAGTCTGGATTCATCCATGTTTTGAAAAAATGTCGAATGTCTGATGTGTCTCCAATTGATGACAGGCAAGAAACTTCGATGAAAGATAATTTACAGGTTATTTCCATCAATAGAAAAGCATTCCGGTCGGCTGACAAAGTTGCGAAGAAAGGAATTGCCCTGTTTCTGTTGCTGACAGCCCTTTTTTTCTTTGTATCATCTTTGAATGCAGCAGAGGAGGAAGTTGAGGAAATTAAGGTAATTAGAGAAGGACCTCCTCCACTGGAAGATCCTCAATATTTGGATCTTGGTACTTTCGTAGTAAATATGCCAGGAGACAAATATTTTCTTAAAAGCAGCATCCAGTTGGCTTTTGAAAATTCTGCCGCAAAAGAATGGTTGCTGGCAAGACTTCCAATAGCAAAAGATCTTATAATCACTCATCTCAATTCAATTACAGTTGAACAGTTTGATGACACTAAAAGCCGGGCGGTCATAAAAAATGATTTGCAAATCCGCCTGAATTCGTTGTTTCCCAATAAGGCTGTTTGGGAGGATTCTGTTCCAATACGAAGAATACTATTTTTGGAATTTTACCGACAATAGCATAAATAAGATTGCAAAAAGTAAAATAAGCCTGAAATCTGATATAAGTTTTATCAAATGATGTTTTTGGTTGTAGAATTTCCTTTAAACTTTTAGCCTGAAACATAAACAATAAAAACCAGTATTTTTAACTATTGATCAATGGCAGAAGAAGAATCTTTTGAAAACCTGGATGACCTGGACTGGTCAGATGTAGAAAGTGAACTAAAAGCTAACAAAGACCAGATCCTCTCTGAAGCGAAATCTGCAGACAGCGGTGGTCAAAAAGAAGGGGATAATGGAGATGAATCCGGAAAAGAAAATGGTGAAAGTAGCACGTCAAAGACTCCTCAATCGTCGGGTGATATTGACATCAATTTTCTGTTTGATGTACAGCTTTCCATTGTTGTAGAAGTTGGACGTGTTCAAATGCTTATCAGCGACCTGTTGGAACTTGATGAAGAGTCTATAATCGAATTGGACAGTCTTGTAGGACAACCTTTGGATATACGCGCTAACGATTTGCTGGTTGCACGCGGGGAAGTTATTGTAGTCAACGAAAAATTTGCTGTACGGATCACGGATATCATCAGTCCGGACAATCGCTTTGCAGCACTCTGAGGAAAAAAAGCATGAGTTTCGCAAAGCCAACTTGGCTAAAAGCAGGAATTGCGCTGGCGCTTTTGTCAAATTGGATTTTAGTTGCTGCCGCATCAGAAGTGCGTACTCTGAAAAACATTGAGGTTTTTTCCATTGAAAGTACAGAACAGGTTCGTCTGGAGTTCGATGGTAAATTTACTGGAGAACCACTAATAAATTTTGAATCAGGTTCAATGAGCCTGCGATTTAGTTCTACACACACTGATCCTGCACTCCCCCTGCTGACTGCTGCAAAAGACAATACTTTAATCAAGGCAGTTCGTGCTGTTGAATTTCCTGATACACATTTTGTCCATCTGGAAATTTTACTCCAGTCTCCACGGACACTACTGGATCATCCAAAAATTACCCACTCCGGAAACTACATAATCCTTGGTTTTCCCAACAATTTTTCTGCCACACCCGCACTTTCAAGTACAAACGTCCTGACAAAAGAAATTGAAAAACGTGTAAAAGACGACCAGTCTTTGCCCTCTACTTTTTCCAAAGAATCTACAGATGAACAACCCTCATTTCTGGTAGATGGTCTTCTTCCTTCACCAGAACAAGATTGGGGTTCAACAATGCTGACACTGGTTTTGTCTCTGTTATTCGTTTTATTTCTCATTTATTTGATAGCTTTTATATATAAACGTTTTTTCAGTAGTCGATTTTCCTCAATGCAGGGTAATGTACGCATTCGTCAGGTTTCAAGCCATCATGTTGGACCAAAGCAGAAAATTATAGTTTTCGAAATGAATGAAAGAAAGTTCGCCTGCGGTGTAACACCTACATCCATCAATTTGATCGCAGAATTACACGACGAAACAGATTCGGAAATTATCCATTCGATTCAGACTGATGAAAATGCTAAAGATTTTAATATTGATCAGACAGGTGAATCTTCTGAAATAGACCCTGAGCAACCCTTTGAGCAAACTAAAACGAATGTACCAAATAACAAGAATAGTAAAGATAACTTTGATACTTCAATTGAATTAGAAGGCCTGGAAAAAGACATTTTCCTTAAATCTAATGTTGGAAAACGCAATAGCCTGGAAGAGTCAAACAATCATAATAACGAATTAAAATCAACAATCAAAACTCATTTTTTAAAAACTCCGACAAAAACTAAAATTATGCCTCATGGGAATCCTGTGATGCAGCACTTTGCAAGCAAACTTTCAGAACGTCTAAAATTCCTAAAACCCATCAAATAGAGTCCATGCTGTATTTTCAATTCGAAACTCAATTAACTGAAAACATGGAACAAGTTGCAACGTCGGACTCAGGCTACAGAAAATCTTTTTATTTATGTAAAAGTATAAAGTTTTCAATTCGCAGCCTGCTGTTGCTGTCTGTTTTTTGTGTAGGAATGCCGCTTTATGCACAATCGCCAATTCCAGGCATCAACATTTCCGTTGACACTGCAAGTTCACCCCAACAGGTAGCAACTACATTGCAGATCGTCTTTTTACTGACGATTCTAACTATGGCACCGGCTATTTTAATCATGACAACTTCATTCACAAGATTTGTGATTGTTTTGTCATTTTTAAGACAAGCTATTGGAACTCCGCAGGCTCCATCAAATCAAATCGTGGTCGGCCTTGCACTGTTTCTTTCTTTGTTTGTGATGATGCCGGTCTGGGAAGAAGTCAACGAAGTTGCCCTTTCACCGTATCTGGAAGAAACTATTTCCCAGGAAGAATTTATGGATCGTGCCACTTTACCAATTAAACGATTCATGGGAAATTTTACACGTGAAAAAGATTTGGCTCTTTTTGTTCGAATTGCTAAAATAGAACGGCCAAAAAACATCGAAGATATTCCAATTTGGGTTATGATTCCTGCGTTCGTAATTAGTGAACTAAAAGCCGCATTTCAAATTGGTTTTTTGCTATATGTTCCATTTCTTGTGATCGACATGGTTATTGCTTCAATTCTGATGGCAATGGGTATGATGATGATGCCGCCAGTAATGATTTCTTTACCGTTCAAACTGATGCTTTTTGTTCTTGTAGACGGCTGGCACTTGATTCTTGGTTCTATGGTCAAAAGTTTTGTGGAAATTTAATTCTTAAACAACTAAGTGATTTTTTATGACAGAAGCCCTAGTTGTTTCCATTATGATTGAAGCCATGCGAATGGCAACTCTTCTCGCTGCGCCCATGCTGATTGGAGCATTGGTAGTAGGTTTACTTGTTTCTATCTTCCAGGCAGTAACGCAGATACAGGAACAAACATTAGCAATCATCCCAAAAATGGGGGCAATGATGGCTGTATTGGCTATCCTGTTCCCATGGCTACTCACGCAGGCTACTACCTACATGGCAGGTATTTTTTCCAACTTCCCCAAATTCATCGGCGGCTAAAAGTCTTTCAAATAATCCCTCTCTCTATTCATTTTAAATTCACAAAAATTCAAATCAAGTAATTTCTGGCTAGACCATCTAGTACTGATATTGGATAATGTATGTTGAACAAAATAAAAAACTGCTTTTATTGATTAATATTCACTCTTTCGTAAAAAGTTTGAAATCCAAAGCACCTAATCAGTAATCCAGAAATGGAAATGGGAAAAGAATAATCTAGAGATTGTTTCGGTGCTGGTTCATTTCGACCTTAGGGAGATGTATTAATGATATTAGTGTGGTTACATATTCAAGATTCCCCTCTTCACTTAAAATGATATGGTTTAAGGACTTTATACGGCTGCATCAATATTTTTCAATAAATAAAATTCATTAACTACAAACTAATATCAATAAAAAAGCATTTATGATTCAATCTCCTGATTCTGAATTTGAAAACGAAAATGATAGTCAAGAGGAAGTAATTGAAGTACAGGAAAACATTATAGAAGCACTTCCTGAAGATAAATCACTTGTCGTTAGCGAAGATGTTTTTCCTGATTCCCTGCTAATAGTACCCCTTTACGATCGTCCTTTATTCCCTAAAATGCTGCTTCCGGTAATAATTTCTGAAGAAAAATTGGGGGAAGTTTTACTGAAGGAATTAAAGGGCCCCCTCCGCTATGTTGGGTTGGTTTACAGCTATGAACCTGAAGATGATTCTCAAACTAATGAACCTGGTACTACAGAAAATTTATCGAAGGTAGGAGCCGTAGGAAAGATTGTGCAGGCCTCAAAACATGGTAACGACCCGATGCACATTATTGTGCAGGTTATGGAGCGATTTGAAATCATTGATATTGCTTCCGAAGATCCTATAATCAGAGCAAAAGTAGAATATATACCGGAAACTGGTGAAGAAAAGTCGGAAGATGAACTAAAAGCCTTTTCCGTTTCCATCATTAATCTCATCAAAGAACTGGTACAACTAAACCCTTTGTTTAAAGAAGAACTCGGGCTTTTGATGGGACGCATCAATCTCAAAGATCCGGCGACACTTGCTGATTTTGCTGCATCGATGACAACTGCATCCGGTAAAGAATTACAGGAAATTCTTGAAACAAAAAATATAAAAATACGAATCGAAAAAGCATTGTACTTGCTTAGGCACGAACTGGAAGTAGCAAAACTTCAGGTAAAAATTTCTCAGCGGGTAGAGGACCGAATGTCTCAGCAGCAGCGAGAATTCTTCCTGCGTGAACAACTCAAGGAAATTAAGAAAGAACTGGGAATCACCAAGGAAGGTTCTGAAAGTGAAACAGATAAATATGAAGCACGTATAAAAAAGCTTAAACTCTCTGAAGAGGCAGAAGAACGTATAGATGAGGAGCTTGAAAAATTACGATTAATTGAACCTGCTTCACCAGAATATAACGTGACACGAACATATCTGGACTGGCTGACAATTTTACCATGGGGCATCTACAGTAAAGATTTTTTTAATATTCAACGCGCAGCTCGAATTCTCAATCGTGATCACTATGGCCTTAAAGATGTCAAAGATAGAATTTTGGAATTGATATCTGTAGGAATCATCAATGGTGATTTGGCAGGCTCAATTGTTTTGCTGGTTGGACCTCCTGGTACTGGGAAAACTTCTGTAGGACAGTCGATTGCCAGGGCTTTGGGACGCAAATATTTTCGTTTTTCTCTGGGTGGAATGCGTGATGAAGCAGAAATAAAAGGTCATCGTCGCACATACATAGGTGCACTTCCAGGCAAATTCATTAATGCAATCAAAACCTGCAAAACTGCCAATCCGGTAATTATGTTGGACGAAATAGACAAAA
>OFBH01000044.1_pt1 | contig 10525 bp, 8 predicted proteins | sample 1520511 | NCBI WGS metagenome assembly OFBH01 (sample SAMEA3696448, study PRJEB22514) | metagenome | biome: water; feature: marine; material: hydrothermal vent | place: Pacific Ocean | collected 2014-08-15 | depth 1539 m | reverse complement strand
TTTTTAACTTCTGAAGCTATCCTTTGTCTTGCAAAAGATAGATCTCTAATAACCAAATCTGCTTTTTTTCCGCGGATGTTTTTAAGCGAAACATTTATTTTTCTTGGACTTGATCTAACATTTCTATTTATTGCTTTTACAATATTTTTATTTTTTTGCGCCACTAGGTCCTTCTTTCGGTTTTGCTGTGCTCGGAGTAGTGGTAGTAGAAGCTGCAGAAGTTCCTTGTACAGCTGTTTGAGCAGCCTTTTTATCTGCTGGTGTATGACCTGAAAATTGTCTTGTAGGTGAAAATTCACCTAACTTATGACCAACCATTTCTTCAGATATTTTAATAGGTATAAATTTCTTACCATTATGTATTAAAAAACTATAACCAACAAATTCCGGAATAATTGTTGATTTTCTTGACCATGTTTTAATTGGAGGTTTATTAGGTTGATTTCTTAATTTATCAACTTTCTTAATTAAGCTTGGATCTACAAAAGGTCCTTTCCATACTGATCTGGACATAATTTAATTTCTTTTTTTCCTTCTTGAAATAATATATTTGTTAGTTCTTTTATTATTCCTTGTTTTTAATCCTTTTGCTGATTGACCCCATGGTGACACAGGACTTCTTCCGCCAGAAGTTTTACCTTCACCACCTCCATGAGGATGATCAACAGGATTCATAGCTACACCTCTTACTGATGGTCTTTTTCCTTTCCACCTGTTTCTTCCAGCTTTTCCTATTTTGATATTTTGATGATCGCTATTAGATACAGAGCCAATCGTTGCTCTAGCAGTATTTATAATTTTTCTAAGTTCGCCAGAATTTAATTTAATAATACAGTATGATACAACGGCTGATTACTACTTTAACCGGACACTAGTGAATTTAACTATCAAAAATGCCAGTTACAATATCAAAAATATTTTAGATAAATTTCTCTAACATTTTGTGTAGTTGTTTCCACTGTGTCACGCAAATTTGAGACTTCGTAGCCATGATGTTTCAGTAGTTTGAGTATAGTGTCTTCCTGAACTTTTTCAAAATCAAGCAAATCCGTTGATTCGTCATAGATCAACCGCAGTCCATTTTCTATTAGCCTCAACATTTTGTAATTATATTGCAAACTTTTGGCTTCTTCTTTTTTTAGCAAAGCCAGTTTTCCAAGCTCAGGCAGCACTTCCATGGTTTTAGGGTTCTGCAATTGAGGGAAACTGCTGCCAAATTTCAACTGAAGTGCCTGCGTCAGATATTCAATATCTAATAATCCTCCTTTACCTTCTTTGATGTTACGACGATTATCTTTTTCTCCTGACAGTTCCAGTTCTTTGCGACGCCGTAAATAATTTATTTGTGCATTCATATCAGACGGAGGAATCCAATCATATACAGCACTGCGTATTCCTTCTTCCACTTTTTGATACCAGTCTACCTCACCACTCCCTCCAATAACCCGCCCTTTGATCAGTACCTGATGTTCCCAGGGTTGTGATGTTTCATGGTATTTGAGATACTGATTTAAATGTGTCACCAAAACACCAGCTTTCCCGGATGGACGAAGGCGCGCATCAAGTTTATAGGCATAACCGGAACTAGTAATAGTAGAAAGGCAGGAAATTAAGCGTTGAATCAATTTTACCCAATATTCCTGTGCTCCAATGACTCGTGGACCACTTGTAGTTCCCTCGCCGGAATAAATAAAAATCAAGTCGAGATCTGAGTGATAGGTTAATTCTCTTCCTCCCAGTTTACCTAAACCTATAATTGCAAACTGTCCGGATTCATCCATGGAATTCAGGACCTTGCCATAACGTTGAGTTAACCATTTTTGTGACAAACGAAAAGCGGCTTGCACAATAACTTCCGCTAGTAAAGTCAGGGCTATTCTGGTTCGTTCGTAGGAAAGGACGCCTTCCATTTCCGCACTTCCAAGCAGAAACGTAGTAGTGTGCTTGAATTGTCTTAACTGATCAATTTCTTCTTCTTCATTTTCAGCGCAGCTTTGGATATTTTCTTCGAGTTGATCTGTCCATTTTTCTACTGATATTTCCATTGTAGAATTGTCCAGTTGTTCTAATAATTCCAGGTGATTAAGCAAATAATTCCAAAGCATTTCGCTGGTTTCAGCAATTCTAGTCAAGCGTGAAAGTGCAGAAGGATGCACAGACAATTTGCGATAGAAACCAATTTTCCCCTTGATGGATTCAAACAAACGCTGAAAGCGATTTTTTGTACTCTCACTCAGAAGCGGGGCCAGTTGCTGTGAGAAAGATTCAATAAACCGCTGCTCCTCTTCAGTAAAGTTTTGAATACGTGCACAGTTGTGGATAGCAGCTTCAATTTCCAGGTGTTTACTGCTGAATAATCCACTAAAAATAGCACGAACTCCACCCATTACATCTTTCAAATCACTCAGAAAGTGTTGATGGGCTTTTTCTATGTCAAATTCGTTGTAACCTAAATTTCTTGCAATTGCATGTTGTTGTACAATGTCTGAAGCTAAAGTGTGAGTTTGTTGTTCCTCACGCAGTTGAAGATGATGCTCCACTCTACGCAAGAAGAAATATGCTTTTTCCAGAGTATCTGCATCCTGTTTCGGTATTAACTCTGATTGACGCAATTGTTGCAAAACCTGCAATGTTCCTGCTAGGCGAAGTTGTTTGTTTCCGCCACCATACAAAAGTTGAAAAGTCTGCACAAAAAATTCAATTTCACGAATTCCTCCTATACCTAATTTTACATTCAAAAAACTTTCACGCAGATGTTCCTCTTCGATACGCTTCTTTACTTTTTCCACATCACGCAATACTCCTTCGTCCAGCAAACTACGAAAAACGAAAGGGGTGATCATATTCATTACATCTTTTCCTAACTGTTGTGTTCCTGCTACTGGTACCGCTTTGATTAGAGATTGGCGCTCCCATAACTCCCCACTTACAGTATAATAATATTCCATCTCATCTAAGGACTGAACCAAAGGTGCACGCTCTCCTCCTGGGCGCAATCGCATATCCATGCGAGCGAGAAACCCTTCGTCAGTGACCTCTGACATTACCTCTATCAATATTCTTGCTGCTTTCATCCGTAGTTTATAATCACGTTCCGTATCTCCGGTGAGAGGTTCGTTGTCATGTATGAAAATCAAATCAAGATCAGATGAGTAATTTAGTTCGTTTCCGCCCAATTTACCCATACCCAAAATCATAAATGGGAACAGCTGTTGAGGAGACTCCTTTGAAGATTGAGAAGATTCTCGATTTGTTGCTACAGATGAATCCGGAATTGAACTGGAAATTGAATAGTTAGAAATTTCCAATTCGTGATTCGTAATTCCTGATATTGCTGCCCGCAAACAACAAATTGCGATCGCTGAGAGTTCCTCCAAAGTTTCTTTAAATGGACATAGTTGTGCCAAATCACGAACTGTTATCCGTAGAAATTCTTCATATTTGTAACGTCGTAAAATATTTTTAAACTCAAGCAAAGAATACTCGGTCTGCAAATTCAGACGCGTCCGGAGTTCATTTTCCATCACTTTTAAATCCTTTTTTCGTAAAAGAAAAGGGGACTCCAATAATCCTACAGCAAGTTGAGGATTTCGTTTTAAGCGATTTGCGAGAAAATTACTGCGCCCGAATATGTACAGCAAAGCTCCTGTGTCAGGGCGGCTCCAATCAAAATTACTTGAGAACTTGTTCCGGAAAGCATCTGCAAAATCATGCAGCTGGGTCAAAGCTGCTTCAGGTGTTCCGGAGGAAAGCAAAATAGGGAGGTACTGAGCAAGCTGAGTTTCATTTTCGAAAATAGCTAAGCTTCCTTCCAACAGGCCCACAAGACGTTTTGCAGATTCGGAAGTGAATGGTGCAGAAGATTCCTGCAAAATGGCTTTCCAGTCCTTGTCCTTTGACAATGGAAAGAGATTTGTAACCCAGTCGTTGAGTGTCACGTTAAATTTATTGTTGGTTTTATGTGTGAGCACAGTTTAGCATAATCAGGTACTCGTCAGAAATAAAAAGCTCCTCTTTGGTACAAGCTGATGTCCGATAGAAACAAAACTTAGAGACGCTCGTTTCAAGGATCTGCATCCGTATTAAGTTGGCGGTGCAACCTGTACTCAAGCAAATTTTCTATTTTGTCATTTGCCTTTGATTCGAATTCGAGATTCAGAACAAGGTCTTATTGGGAGGAAAAATGAGTGGCAATAATATTGAGGTTCGTGGGAGCGAAAGAAAACTCCCACAAAATAAACAGATTAATAGTGGTAATACAACTCGAACTCATGTGGATGTGGACGTGAGTCAATGGCCCTGACTTCTTCCATTTTCCAGTCCAACCAGTATTCAATCACATCTTTCGTAAAAACTTCACCTTTGAGTAAGAATTCATGGTCATTCTTCAAAGCATCCAGAGCTTCATTGAGCGAGCTCGGCATCTTACCGATTTTGTTCAGTTTTTCCGGTGGAAGATCATAAATATTTACATCCATCGGCTCTCCCGGATCAATTTTATTTTGAACTCCATCCAGTCCGGCCATCATTATTGCAGGAAAGGCAAAATAGGCATTGGCTCCTGAATCCGGACAACGGTACTCAATCCGTCGGCCTTTTGGTGAATCTGCAACTGGAATCCTGATAGTTGCCGAGCGGTTTCGGTTAGAATATGCCAGATTTATTGGTGCTTCAAATCCAGGTACGAGACGTTTGTAAGAGTTTGTTAGTGGATTTGTGAACGCAGCTAAAGCAGGAGCATGTTTGAGAATACCTCCGATGTAGTATAAAGCCATTTCACTCAACCCTGCATACTGATCTCCTGCAAACAAGGGTTGTCCATCCTTCCAAATCGACTGATGCGTATGCATTCCACTCCCGTTATCCGCAAACATAGGTTTCGGCATGAAAGTGGCGGTTTTGCCATATTCTTGAGCAACATTACGCACTACGTATTTGAAATGCTGCAGCATGTCAGCTGTCTTCAGCATAGTGTCAAATTTAAAATCAATTTCATGTTGTGCAGGAGCTACCTCATGGTGTTGAGCTTCTATTGTCAGACCCAGTTCCTGCATTGCCAAAACCATCTCCGCTCTTATGTCACGGTCCTGATCAAAAGGAGCCGCCGGGAAATAACCTGACTTGTGTCCAATTTTGTAAGCTTTGTTTCCACCAACTTCTTCAACACCTGTGTTCCAGGGACATTCCGGAGAATCAATTGAATAGAATCCGCCTTCCGGACCTTGTGCATATCTTACGTCATCAAACATAAAAAATTCTGCTTCCGGACCTACGAAAATTGTGTCACCAATTCCAGTTGAAATCAGATAATTTTCTGCCTTTTTAGTTACACTTCGTGGATCCCGAGTGTAACCTTCACCGGTAACAGGATCTTTAATATCACAAATGATAGACATTGTCGCAACTTCATAGAATGGATCCATTTTTACAGTATCCAAATCCGGCACAACTTTCATGTCGCTATTGTCAATGGTCTGCCAACAACGAATACTGGAGCCATCGAACATTCGACCTTCATCCAGCATCTCTTCATTGAGTTCTGAAACTGGTACTGTAAAATGCTGCCATGTTCCCAGAAAATCGATGAATTTCAAATCCACCATTTCAACATCATTTTGTTTTGCAAATTCAACAATCTCTTTCGGCGTAGTCATAACCCAATCCTTCCTTTCTATAAATTAAAAAAATTAACCGCAATCACACGGTTTAAAAATAATATAACCTGTCACTAGAGGCAAATACCAAGCCACAAATCATCTCACTGATATTGTACATTTTTTAATATATTATTGCAATTAGATTTGCATTAATTTTAGGCAACTGCATAAAATTTAATCAAATAGTATTATCAATTGTGAGCTGAGCATTCGGTTAGAATATAAAGTTACATCAACTCTAAAGCAAAAATCAGCAGCCGTTCTGGTATATTGCTTGCTTTGATCAAAGCAGCTAAAAGTTATTAAAAACCAAAATCTACAATATTCGGATACCTTATGAGTGGCATTACCAGCCTTGTTCAGGCGGCAGGTGTTATCGAACATAAAATGGAAACTGTTTCAAACAATCTGGCAAACGTCAACACAGTCGGTTTCAAGGAAGATCAGCCGTCTTTCAGGGAGGTTCTTTCCAACGTCCAACGCATTGCTCCGGAATCACTGGAAGAGCGTTTCTTGTCTCATGAATATCTTGATGACTATGTAGGAATGGACAAATCCGCAGTCGTTGTAGATGAGGTAGGGAAGAATTTTGAACCCGGACGAATGCGTTCTACAGGAAACAATCTTGATTTTGCAATTTCAAACGAAGGTTTTTTCACAATTTCTACTCCTCAGGGTGAGCGTTTTACCCGGGCCGGCAATTTTCAACTCGATTCGACAGGTCGTATTGTCACAAATGATGGTTATCCGGTTTTGGGGGAAAATGGTGTAATCACCATTAAAGAAGGTTCAATTGATGTCAGCGAAAGCGGACTACTTAGCGTCGATGGAATAATTGCTGACAGTTTCCGTCTGGTACGTTTCCGTAATCAGGACCAATTGCAGAAACTGGGACAGGGATTTTTTGCTCCTGTCAACAGCAATGATTTGCCGGTTGCTTCAGATGAAATCAAACTCAGACAGGGTATGCTTGAAGATTCAAATGTGAACAGCATGCTCGAAATGACCCGTATGATAACTGCAACACGAGCCTATGAATCGGTACACAAGGCGCTTTCAAGAATCGACAGATTAGATGAGAAAGCAATCAGCCTGGTTCAGTCATAATTTGACATTTACGAAAATATAAACCTAATTATTTAATATACTGATACAGGAGTTTTTCGCTTATGATGCGTGCACTTTATACAGCTGCAACCGGAATGCAGGCCCAACAGAGAAACATCGATACAACTGCCAACAACCTGGCAAACGTCAACACCACAGGTTTTAAAAAGAGTAAGGTCCAGTTTCAGGATTTACTGTATTACAATGAACGCAGCGCCGGGGTTCCATCTTCAGTTTCCACCCAAGTTCCGGTAGGAATACATGTAGGACATGGTGTTAAGTACGTCAGCATTGATAAGGTACATACACAGGGCAACATGGAAAACACCGGTAATGACCTGGATTTGAGTATTGACGGAATGGGATTTTTTCAAATTCTCCAACCAAATGGAATCATCGCATATTCCAGAGACGGCCATTTCAATATAGACGGAATGGGCCGTTTGGTGACAAATGACGGAATGCTGATGGATCCAGAAATTAATATTCCTGCAGATACCAGAAAAGTTCAAATCGGTTTAGATGGAACTGTATCAATATTTTTGCGAGATGAAAACTTGCCTGAGGCACTTGGCAGCATTCAGTTAGCACGCTTTCAGAATCCACCAGGCCTGACTCCAATTGGTAAAAATCTCTTTCTTTCAACTCCTGCATCAGGGAATGCAATCGTTGATGCTCCTGGATCAAGTAACATGGGTTCTCTCACACAGGGATTTTTAGAACGTTCAAATGTGTCCCTTGTTGAAGAAATGGTGAATATGATTACTGCCCAGCGGGCTTATGAGGTGAACTCCAAGGCTATCCAGTCTGCTGATGAAATGCTTAAAAATACTAACAATCTGGTCAGGTAATTAATTAACTGCCAGGCAAATTTGGATAAAGCAAAAGTATAACAATAGTTTTTCCCTCTACGTACTTAAGGATTCGCATAAATATAATGCCGTCATTAGCGCACTTAATTATTAAAACCAAAGGTATAGCAATGAGACCTTATCCGTATCGTTACGGATTGTTAGTGCTGTTAATTTTACTGTGTTCAGGAACAGTGTTTTCCAGCGGGAATAAAATACCTGAAGCACAGCAAATCAAAATTTTCCTGCCACAATCTTCAGTGATTAACAGCGATGAATATCGACTTGGCGAAATTGCCCAGCTAGAAGGGGAAGATTTCATACTGTTGGACAGACTGGCCAAAGTCGTCATAGGACGTGCACCTTTGCCAGGAAGGAAATTAACCGTTACCCGTTCTCTGATTCTCTCCCGCTTGCGCTCCCACAAAGTCAACATTAAGAAATTCGTTTTTCCTGGATCAGACTCAACAAGCATTCAGCGGGCAGCACTCAAAATATCTGGCAATGATATAGAGCAGGTAGTATTGAATCACATTAAAGAAACAAAAGGTTCTTCTGACTTGAAACCTCGTCTGCTGGCAAAGATAAGGGATATTTTTCTACCACGCGGACAGGTAAGCTATGTAATTTCCTCAAAAGGAAATTACAAAAAAGAAGGCGGTTACCGTAATTATGAGGTCGAGTTTAGTGTTGATGGCAAAGCTATCAGGAAAGTCTCAGTACGGACATATTTAAAAATTTACAAGGAAGTGTATGTTGCACGCAATACTATCAAACGTAACCATATAATTGAAGAATCGGATTTGTTGAAAATTCGCAAAAATGTGGACCGCATGCCGCGTGAATATGTAACAGACAAAGAACAGCTAATTGGCAAAATATCAACACGTACAATCACTCCAAGCGAAGCGATTCAGGGAAACACACTTGCAGATCCGCCGCTGGTGAAATCCGGAGATCGTTTGCAAATTGTCTTCGAAACACCGTTTATACGTCTTTCTGCACCTGGAATTTCATTGGCCAAAGGCCGAAAAGGTGAACGAATTCCGGTGAAAAACACAGTCAGTAAAATCGTGGTTTTTGCGACTGTCAAAACCAGAAATATCGTGTTGGTAAATTAAATTGATATGGTTTCTAAACTAGAATTTTCACAATTCTAATCAGTGTATAAATTATTAATTCCATTTTCAGGTTTATTTCATTGGTTTCTGGCCACATTTTTGGTTCTGAGCCTCATAGGCTGCGTTCCGTCAAGACCACAACCGAAACCTCCTGCTGAGGTTTTGGCCGCTTATGAAGTAAAAAAAATGAATGACAATTTAAAACGGACTGCAAAGCGCTTACGGCGTAAGCGTATTTCTTCAAGCAGAAACCGCTATGAAGGTTCCCTCTGGCGATATGAATCCTCATTTGGTAATTTGCTAAGGGATCATCGTGCACGTTTCCGCGGAGATTTGTTGAGTATCAACGAAATGAGTTTAATAGTGAATGTGCCTCCACCCAAAACACCGGCAGAGGGACAACCTGCCGGAGGTGCAGAAACAGCGAACGTTGCTCTTGAAGCTCTGACTCTCAGAGATTCAATTGAAGAAGAACAAAATCAAATTTTGCGAAATCTGGATGGCATTTCTGCACGTGTCATTCGTGTACTTCCCGATGGTAACATGCTTATCAAAGGTCAAAAAATCGATTATCGCCAGCGTAATCAAGTCCGTTATATTACGACTGTTACCGGGATTTTACGTCCTGCAGACGTAAATGATTCAAACGTTGTTTCTGCCAGTAAACTTGCAAATCCAAACGTTAAAATCAAGCGTCAGCAAAGCGGAAGCCTCGTCCGCGAGCGCCTCCAAAAACTTGCACCATTGCTGGGCAAGCAAAAAGCCGGATTCTTAGGTCGACTAGGTGACCTGGCTAAAGGCGGTGCACAGTAAAGAGGAAGAAATTTCTCTGATATTCTCCGCAGTCTGTTCAGTATCTACAGGTTTGTCCAAAGCTGATCTACTACCAAAACACCTCAATAATTTCTCAAGTCATTCCCATACGGAATAACAAATATATACTCAGAGAAATTTTCCTCTTGACTCCATGTCAAGGGAATTGGGGTTTTTGAATGCTTGAAACCCTATACTTTTCTTTACCTTTTTCGTTATTGTCTGCCCCAATGTGAAACTGTTATTACTTGAAATTTGCATTCAGATTTTTCAATGGCTTTGTTATACAGGTAGATGACAATTCACTTTATTATTCAGATCACATTGCTTAACTGATTATATGACAACAGTTACAAACACCGATGCGCCCTCCCAACTAGACCAACAACTGGAACTTTTGTGCTCGTTTAATGTACAGATTCCTTGTAATCCACAAGGAGAATTTGCTGCAAGCAGCTTTAAAACACTGTTGCAATCACTCAATACAAATCAAATCTGTGATTCCTTGCGTGGATCCTACCACGATGTGCATTTAAAGAAATGGAAAGAATACGCACAAAGGGAATTTAATGAGATGGGTCGAATAAACCGCTTACGTTTAGAAAGTCTAATACAGCTTTCTGATCAAGAAATGCGGCAGACAATTTTCGAAGGGATTCTCCTTTTTGACATCAATCCCGAAAACGTTGCCCCGTTAGAGTTACAGGAAAAGACTGGTGAGTTCGATGAAGAAGGAAAACCAGTAATGAGTACTATGACCTTCGATGTTTTTCAGAAGGGGGCAATTCATGGAATTGAAGGACTAGAAAGATTTTTACCTTCTGCCTCAATTAAGGGAGAAGCAGGAATGGATGCACATCTTGAGGAGGAATTTTCCGGAACAGACCTCATGAGCAATTTCAAACAGGAATCCGGACAGTTGATCAAGTCACTGACTACCATGGGGAGTTTGGGTGGAATCGGACACAAACCTGAT
>OFBH01000038.1_pt1 | contig 10976 bp, 7 predicted proteins | sample 1520511 | NCBI WGS metagenome assembly OFBH01 (sample SAMEA3696448, study PRJEB22514) | metagenome | biome: water; feature: marine; material: hydrothermal vent | place: Pacific Ocean | collected 2014-08-15 | depth 1539 m | reverse complement strand
ATTGATAATAAAATGAAGAGAAATACTCACCCAAAATTGACTCCATGATGTGTTGTGGTCAATGAGGAGCAAGGAGTCATTTTTGGGTAGAATCAAGGGAACACTCTCCAGCTAACTCAACCAATCTGGAAATCTTGAAAAAACTAATTAAAAAATAGGGATAATACCAAAAAAGAAGGGAAAATTACCGAAAATAGGGAGGAGGTGAAAAAGTAGGGAAAATGGGGATCAGTGGCAGGCCTGCAATACATGTCATTTGCAGAACAAACCGACATGACGAAAATGGAATCTGACCGCTGTTCTATAACTGAACATTAAACACAGTCATCTATTCTGAGTATGTAGAATTAGTGTGATATGACAATATTTTCTAGTATTTTTCATTATGTGACCAGTGCCATTCTGAATTCACTGAAGCTGATTGATGGTATAACATTAGCTATGCCATACAACAGGGAGTTGCATTAGCATACTTGAGATGTATGAGACAAAGGCATAGACACAGCAACAGGTACTTCATGTGTCAATAATACTTTTAGATCATGAATATTCTTACAATAATAGTACAGAGCTGGCATGTACAAATATATTAATATAATGGTCTAAATTCTTCAAGGAAGAGAAGAAACTCTTTTTTGGGATTCAATGATCATCTTTGTGTCATCATTATACAAATGACATCTTATGATGTATTAATAACTACATAGTGTACATGTTTAAATCCATTAGTACACAATGATATGGGTTTCTGGCTGACTGGTTAATTAATGTTACCCTTTTTTATACTGTAACCTGTACTTCATTTGCATGTAGCTAGTCTACATTATTTATGGTATCTTAGAAAGAAATTATTTATTTTCTTATCAAAGACCATAATATTGTTGTGTTTTTAGCCTCAGCAATAGTCACACATAAGACATCTGGATGAGAGAAAACTCCATTTCCAAGAAAACCAAAATAGGTTTAATTTCTTCAGTTTTCAACAACAAAGCCATTTTAGGCAGGATCAAATGCAACTGCGCTTCTATTGCAAATTCTGGTGAGTTTTTGAGGACATTTATTAATTGATAACAACATTTCACAAGAAGGTTTGCATGTAGCTAGTCTATATTATTTGTAGATATAAATATAATACATATAAAATAAACTGTATTACCTGTCCTTTGACCAGAAGCAGAATGTTATCAAATGTTACTTAATGGCTGATAGATTGTTGCTATTAGTGTCTTGTCTGAGTTCTTGGTGTATCTCTCCATTATTTTCATCAAACTGTAAGCAATAACTGACTCCAAAACTGATATGTTGGCTCCTAAAATATGTAATAGTGAAATATAAATATAATTTACCCAGAAGAGCTTTTGTCAACTTGGCTCAATAAAATATTCTGTCATTCACCCCAACAGTCATCATGCAGGTGATTGCAGCTGATCAGCCTCGATTCACAGTCCATCTATAATATGGTCAACAGCTTGTGGACCCCAAATCTATGTGTTATAGCTGAGCTATACTGTATATATATATATATATATATATATATAGGTATGGAATATATTTTCTTCAAAATAATCAATCTGGATGAAGACCAGAAATATTACTTAGCCAAAACTGACTTCTTTGATATATAACATTAATATAATCCACTAGCATTGAAAATTAACCCAGTTGGCCAAAGACATAAAATCTCAGTTAGCTGAAACCGATTTTACTGATTAAGGCAATTAGACAAAAAAGGAAGAGAAAAAACCTGAAATAAACTAAACCAACAAAATAACATAAATAAATTAAGAATCAATCACAGTAATTGTTCTGGTGTATTATTAAGACAATTAATAAAATGACACAGACTCTTATTACAATTATTTAGTTAACACCCACACAGACTTACACACACACACACACACACACATCATGTGTCTGTGTGCATATATCACATTTAGAATTAATCTACTGTGGGGGGTTTTGTCAATAAATTATTTTAAAATAATAAAATCAATTAAAATATTGAGATGGCTTTTTAAATATGACTTATGTTTGAAATTGCTATGTTACTGAACAACCTCAGATTGATGTTGATTTTTTTTTACTAAGGACTTTCAGACCAGACAGCTTTTGACTGGATCCTGTATGTGCTCAATTCACATAAACATTACCTGTATTGGCACAGTCCCTGATGTCTATAATATCATTATATACTGTATTTTTTATTTCCTAGGCTGGTACCCTAAGCAAAGCTGTATTCTGAAATAGAAATATGTATATATGTAGAACACATGCACACACACAGACACACACACAGACACACACAGAGGGGAGGGGGATAGCACATAAAGAAAATAATTTAAAAATGTTGAAGTCATGATTTGATGTAAACACAGTATTTAATATCAATAATCAAAACAATGATCATGACTATTTAAAATACCACATGTGGCCAAAGATTTAAATATATTTGTGATATTTTCCCAAAGGTCAGTCAGAAAAAGGTACACAATTCTTCAATTTAATATCATGTACACAATGTTGATACCAAGGCATGACAATCCAGTGGTATTATTTGCCATTTTGGTGAGTTTGATAGATTCCAAAATATCTCAATATATGTTAAACAATCAAATGTTTTCACTAAATGCATATTCCACAGATAAAGTAAACACACAGCTAGAGTACTTTACAAGGTAAAAATATACTTTTCAGGTAGTTTGCACATAAACCCCCCAATACACAAATTAACTGAAGATTAATACAAATATCTAAAAATGATGTTTAACAAAACAAATTGTGTGTGTGTGTGTGGGGGGGGGGGATATGACTGCATTTATATTATAACATATTACATATTAAAAAATAATCAGTATATGTTTTATGCAGATATAAATTTTGCTACATTATATATTGTTTTTGCCCACACCAGGTTTCTTACATATTTTATATCACCATAAGAGGATAGCCATGGATTTATTGCTTTAATCACCATCTGCTGAAATGTCCTCCGTTCTGGAGCTCTGTGCTGTGCCAATTTCCCCCATTTACAAAATGTTTATCATCTTTTAATATCCTCATTATGTGTCAAGTCCAACACAATATTGTAATTAGCAAAGATATAAATGGCACACATTTTACCTTCTGACACTTTATTAAATGACCAAAGATGACGTAACTACTTTTATTTTGTATTTCAGTAGAAGTAAGCCTCTTCAAACCTAATTGAGTGAAAGTAAAATTACTTTCTAAAAGTAATTAAAATAAAAGTAGAAATAGAAGATAAATTTACTACAACACATTATATGATAATTGAATACAGAGTGCAAGATTCACCATATTCACAGACATGTACTACAATCTTAAGCTCATGCCATGTCTCCACTTGATAAACCTTAGACCTGCAAACAGACAATAATTTCATTCAAATATTATCAAACTACACAATAAAAATAACTAATCTTTTTGTTTCAGCTTTTCCTAGCGGAATAATCATGTATTTCGCTGGGAAGAATTATGTATTTTTAAAGATGTAAATCTGTTACATCCATATGAATTATTTATTGTCAAGCGCCTTAGAGTAACCTTCTTACAGGTTATATAGGATGCTATATAAATTTTGTATATTATTATTAATATTGACAATCCCAGATTTTACCAGTATTAAAAATGTAATTATGATGAATCTTTAAAAAAAACAATTGGCTTCAGCTGCAAATTGCATAACAAAGTAAACTTTCAAAAAAAAACAGGTCGACAAAATTATGACAAGTCTTGAATACCATTGAGCTTCAGGTGAAACATGTATACCAAATATTAGCATTCTTACAAATCTCTTTCCAATATCACACCATATTAAAATATATTTGTTTACCTTAAATCCATCAAAGATACATAAGTTGGTGACAACTTGTAATGATAATTTGCAGCAACTGTATCAATTGTCTCTTAAATCATATACCGTGTTATGACTAAATAAATAATGAAAATATCGCGAAGTAGATGTAAGTAACAAAGTAAAAAGTAGCATTAACAAAAATAAAACTACTTCATTATAAGTAGGGGAAATTCATCGAATGTCGGGTGGGTTCAGACATTTCTATCCTATGCTCACTCACCTGTGAATCCGGCAGTACAAATCTATCTATTTTTAGTACGGGGAAAGTCTCATCTGCACATAAGCAAAACTAAAACAAGGCAAGTAGTCACGTCACTTCTGTAGAATAAAAAGAAATCCATTATTTGAATGTGGAGTAATGACAGGCATGAGGGGCAATCAATGGCACCTTATTGGGTAATAACAGGCACCATTTTTTTTAAATCACAGTGAGTAACATATTGTTCTGATATGATTAATGGATAATACATTAAAACAATGTTCAATGTACGATTCATATAAAATTTATAGGGCTTACTTAGTGTTCTTCTGTGCTGACCTGTGGCCGCCTTGTCAACATTAACCAAATGCATGTTCCACAGCAGCTACTAAATCCATCCAATATTTAGGAACAATATTGTTTGCACTTGATGTACTATCATGTCTATCTATACATAAATTTAACTCATGACATTTTTCACAATATTACACCAATTGATAACAAGCTATATCCAGATCTATGTTATTGGACATTTTATTTACGTTTATTATTAATAATAATATACTTCAGTGATGTTCTCATCACATTGTCTAGATTTGGATTATAGTTTGAACCCTAGTGTCTGCTTAGCCATATCAGAAGAACTTGTTTGGGTGATGCTTTTTTCAAATTACAACTTCTCTGCACATGACATGAATAGGAATATTAAATGCATCGTTGATCAACATGAAATTGAACAATACAAGGAACTGTTATTAAACTTGTAAAGTGCACTACATTATATTTTTAATAACCAAATTTAGTTAAGTCAAATGTTTTGTTATCGTCATTTCTGGGTTATTATTATTGTTGTCGTTATGCTCAATCTTGGTGAACAATTAAAGCACTATAACTTATATAAAAATATGTGTAGTGTTAGAACATTCATTCTGTGACAAGTAGAATCAAGTGAAATTTGATTTGAAATAATGTATTAGTGTATTAACTTCACTATGTCAATAAAACGATCTGAAGAATAATTAACATGGACTTTGTAGTCTACACAATATTATATCAAACAATAACAACTTATTCTGGTAACTTCTGTAATTTATCTGCCTTTCTAATTTTCTTAGTCTTAGGCCTAACATGATCCTGTTTAATTTTACGTTTTTCAGCCCTGAGTTTCATCCTTTCAACCTTTTCTCGTTCTTGTTTTAGTTAAATTTTTAACTTTTATTATTTATTTTTTCATCATAAATGAGTAGTCTGGAACCAGATGGGTTTGACTTATTCAATTTAGCTGCAGACCTTATCGCTGCAGTTGGGATTGAGAAAATGGAACTGACTGCCGAATCTATATTGCCTAGGTCTAATGAAGTAATATACACTAGATCTAATGATGTATTCTCATCTGTATGTAATACTTTGGCTGATTCATGAGGTTGTGGGGTATGACAAATAGAGCTCAACAGATCAATTGCTGAGCACTGATTCTCCACTGGGTTGATAATCAGTGTCATTTTGGGTGCATACATTATCGGTTGATTAAACAATTTCAACCATGACATCATCAAGCACATACCCTCTGGATGTCAAGTTTTTACCATTTTGTGATAATGTTCCCTCTGTGTGTGCACGTATGTGTGTGTGTGTGTTTTTGTGGGTGTGAGTATATGTGTATAAATGTGTGCATAATATAGCTGAGAGACAGTACAACATAATGATATCTCCACTCACCTGTGAGGTGATATCATGTTCTAAAAAGTGGGCTAACAAAACCTTGTCATGGAAGGCGAGTACATTCTCTATGACACTGAGTACGTTTACTGGTGGATTAGGGAAGTACTCGAACCAGTGCTAACACCAATTGGCTGCAACGAGAACAGACATAATTACAATACAACACTGTTGGGGGAAAGGAGTGAGTATACATGAATATGGAATTATATGAATGATGATTGAAACATTGTTAGCATTACAGAAAGGCAATATGTCATCCTATGAATTAATCTTCTGTCCACTGCTAAGTTTAAATGAGTGAATATGAAGTAAAATAATTTAAGGCTTGGTCATATTATGGAAATATACAATGAACAGAACATCCATACCAGACTAAGGATTTGTTGACAGACTGTGTGTAATATTACTATCATAACTCATTCTGGTGAGCAACAGCTTCTTCGATGAATCCACAAAATTGGAAGGTTTGTTTTTGCTGATGGCTAGGCTGTCACCCAAATTATCAGAAATGGAGTGACTTTATTTCTAGTAGAACTCTCACAAAACGTGTTACATCAGAGTGTATTAAATTTTCCAGAAATCAAGCAAAAATACACAGATACAATTAAGTCTTTAGATAAACGCTCCAATGGGAAATGAAAAACGTTTTTGTATTTTGTTGGAGGGCACCTCCTCTAACTGGTAGCAAGTTGGATCACAGATCACTACTCGCTGAGTTCGAATCTCGGCATGGGCATACCTGAAGGGTGTTTCATCTTTGACTTGGCTTCATTACCTTTGATGTCACTCGCCTCATTTAGTCTACCATGTACACAAAAGTGGCTGTAAAACCTCAATCTTTAGTCATGGTATTTTGTTGGTTAGAGTTGGTTGTCATATAAAGTTCTGTCTCAGCAGGTTTATAGTTAATACTGGCCATAACTATTATCTGCATGTTATATGAGATGGTGACTAAAAGTAGCCTATGCTCAATGATGTTGTATGTGCTGATGTGATGTCACTCGCTCACTCCCTACCTCCCTCGCTCACTTTCACTCACTCACTCACCAACCCACCCACCCACCTAATAGCAATCACTTCAAATCACACAAGCTGATTGTTCTGGAACAGTTTTACAAATGGGAATCCCAGGAGTGGCAGGTAATCTGTCTCTCCAAATATTGGTGACCAGTGAGCTAATGACGATAATACCCTGTAAATAAATAATTATTAAATAGCATAAACAAAATTGCATTCAAAACTGAAAATTCTAAACATCATATTTTTGGATAGCCTTCCATTGTGTGCTATTGACGTTTACCACAGAAATGTGTAGATTCCTTCAAACTTTTATCAACATACATAACTACAATATGTCACATGTTTCATTGCATTTAATTATCTCTACATAAACATCCTGTAACATTTTATTCAATTTGAGTTTTGTCCATCAAATATTTAGAACTAGTACGTATGTGATATCAAATTCTAGTTTTACAAGTATACAGGCATATCTCTACAATTATTTACAAAATGACCTTCATATGATAACTAAGAGTATCATTTCTTGTTTATCCTATCACCATACTGTACCTCTGTAAAACACGCAGTAGTTTTTGACTCTTGATTGAATAAGTCTCGTGCAGCTTCTCATAACTTGGAGGTGTACCTTTGTCCACGCGAGTGCCATAAGCAGCGTGATTGTCTGGTAGCTGTATTAACAAATGCCATAAATGTAAACAAAAATTAGTTTTTTGCACCATTATGACTAAAGATGATATGTTCCTTCCACACAGGTATTGAATCATTATTGTTATTATTATTATTATTAAATATATTTATCAATTTATAGTCTGAAACCAGTTTTGCTATTCTAAGGATCTTTAAAACTTTTCATTAGGTTAAGGGCTCCATTACTCCATGGTGTGCATTTGTATAGTCAGAAGCAATCTTTAACATCTGAGCTAACATGTTGTTTATATATGTCAGCTATGACATACACAGATAATTCACCATAATAAATCACTGTCCGACTGGATCCTCCACATTTTTACTCCGTCTTTTAAAATGTAACTCTCACGACTAACAACTCAAGAGGTTAAATGGCAAAAAGGTTTGCATTTCCAATAACATAAAGTACGATGTTTTCAAATAGATGAAAATATGTAGCAAACACCAATATAAATGACAATATTTAAATGTCTGTGGTTATTTATCTCACAGGAATCATGGATCAAAATGGATCTAAGACCAGTTCTTGTGCAGAGATTAAACCATCTCATACTCAAAGCAGTGCAGTGTGCACAGCTTTCAATACAATCATACATGCTAAAAATAGATCAAAATAAGTGGCCAGGAATACGTTCTGTGAAACACTTATTTTGAGTACATACGGCCATTCCCGCACTGATCAACCACAAATGCACTGACCTGTACTTGCTGGGATATTCCCCATACCCGCGCAGAATGTTGTACAGCTTTTCCACATTTAAACCATCTGGCAACTCAGACTTCAGGGGATCAAGAGAACAAGATCACACACGATTAAACAGAGTTATCCACACATCTGACCAAACATTATGATTAGAAGCTCTTTCAATAACATGTCAGTAACATATAAAATTAATCCTCATTCAATAGCAACTTTATCAGCATATAGATTTTGGTTGAGCATGCATCACAACAACCAATATAATATTAATGTTGTGTTTAGTGTTGCAGACCCCACTTTGTGGAATAGGCAGATATTAGAAATGTGTCGTCTCTTTAAAATTTTAAATCTCTTCTAAAAACAAACCTATTCCAGGTCACTTTCACAGATAAATAATTAATATCTTTTCAATCATTAGAGGGGTTTTTACAGACATATTATCTGGGGTATTATTATATTACAAAATATTTGTACAGCGCCTTTGAATGGCTCCTGCTAGTAACGGCGCTTTATTAAATATACATTATTATTATTATTATCATAAATGTTCCAAATTTATTATTATTCTTATTAACATTATTATAATTATTAACACTTATATATCAACAAAGAGATATGTTAACAATGCTGTTTGGTATATTTGCCACACATTTGGAGTTCCAATATTTGATAAAGGGATGTGAAGAACCACGCTAATCAATTATGTTGTATTTAGAAGACCAGTTTTAAAAGTTTTGATGCACTGATACAATTTCTGGAAAGATCCCAAGTTTTATGGTAAAGTATTACCAGTCATATTTTGAAAAACTCATCAAAACAGAATTGGTACACTAGAAGAAGATTAGATAAACACAACACATCTCTTCTATTATCTCTGGCAGACATCTAGGGCATTTTGGATCAATTAAGAAGCATCAGAAATTATTATTATTAATATTATTAACAGCTCATCATCTGTCTTATGCTGATAACTATTGAAATAGTATATAGGAACATTTGGAAAACAATCGTGAATATAAATGATACAACATTTTGAGGTTAAAAACATATAATTAGTTCAAATTTATTATTTGGAATTTTTTGTCTCAGCTAATAATAATAATAATAACAGAAAAAGAAAATAAATTTCCTTTCCCTACATACCACATTACTACCAGACAGCATGCCAGTTGACCTTTGACCTGTATCTGAACCAATATCATAATACAACTGAGTAACATTTCGATGGTGGATAGAAAACATAACATAAGGATATATTACTTCTTAATTAAAATAAACCAACTGTGTACCTATTTAAAAACTATACTTTAAGCTAATGCAGTAATGACGTTTTTCATAACTACAGGTTCTCGTGCTTCATTATAGTGCAGTCCCACAGTTATGTAACTTTTGAGTAGTATACAGCACTCCTGTCAGAAGTTATTTCACTTCACACACCATCAATGGAGTCACACATCTGGATAGCTTGTGTACTCAGTGTCTAGTGAGGTCATCAAGTACTGCACCAAGTGACTGGAAATATCTACTCCCCCACAACTCATATTAAGCAGTACGAACAGATGCGCAATTTGATCTAGGATCCAGAACACTTGGATCAACAACTCACAAAGGTTATAAAATGGGGCCGTTTATCCAAGCACTGCACCTAGAGTTGGATGAAGAAATTTGGGATGGTTTACAACAGCCTTTTCCCCAATTGGGAAAAAAACAAATACCTTAGATAGTCTGATGAAAGATGACAACATTGAGAACTATTTTTTTATTACTAGTTGTCAGTTAAAATGTCTTCTTACTCCAAGACACATCATTTCTGGCGGTGTGAGTCGTAATGTAATGCATTAATAATAATAAATCATTTATCTAATATTAATGAATATTATTGGTAATTCTTTCCAACAGTCGTGAGGTGAGAAATTATATTGTTTGAAATTACATATTTAATCTAATGTGAGTCTCAAATCCCAAACAGGATCATCATCTTTCCATCACTGATGATTAACATCTAGACTTCCAGTGAATACAGGAGACAATTGATAACAATTATCGGCTCTGACTTTACTGTCAATCAAGAGTTAGAATCCACAACAATTTACAATATGATATTCAAAGTAGGGCCTAACTTCAGCAGTACCAATATTTTGCTTTGTGCATGAAATAGTAAAATAGTAGGCTCATACTAGTAAAGTTTTATCCATCATCTGGTTAGAATATGGAGTAGTTACCATTGATATTTGTGATTACCTATCTAATGATACTACTAAGTCATTGGTGCATGTGCTTGTAATGTCGAGACTGGACTATTGTAATACGCTCATCCATGGACTACCAGATACCATGATTAGTAAGATGCAACTTGTACAGAACACGACAGCTCGCATTGTGGCTAGAACAGCTAGACATAATCATATCACACCTGTGTTAAAGAAACTCCATTGGCTGCCAGTAAAATACTGTGCTCAGTTTAAACTTCTGGCTCACACGCATGAGGCATTGCACGATCGATCTCCTGTGTATTTGAGAGACATGTTACAGATGTATACACCAGGCAGATCCCAGAATACACAACTATTGATAGTATCTCAGATGTGGACCACAGCATATGGCAACAGATGTTTTAATTATGCAGCACCCAGTCTCTGAAATGCACTGCCTGCCGATATTAGAAAATGTAAGACAACAGAGACTTTCAAAAAAACATTTAAAAACACATTATTTTCTAGTCATTCTTAATAATGTGTATATATAACATGTTTATATTCTATTTTTAT
>OFBH01000037.1_pt1 | contig 11003 bp, 10 predicted proteins | sample 1520511 | NCBI WGS metagenome assembly OFBH01 (sample SAMEA3696448, study PRJEB22514) | metagenome | biome: water; feature: marine; material: hydrothermal vent | place: Pacific Ocean | collected 2014-08-15 | depth 1539 m | reverse complement strand
AAACAATAATATTCATCACCCACATCAACTAAGACATAGTCTAAATCAGGATGTAAGGCTACCGCTTCATTCGCAGGTAGCGTCCAAGGCGTGGTTGTCCAAATGATCAGCGATACTGGTTTATCAACAGCAAAGATAGAATCATCAATCAGTTTAAATTTAACATCAATGGCATCAGATTTTTTGTCTTTGTATTCTACTTCAGCCTCAGCCAATGCCGAACCACATTCGGTACACCAATGAACGGGCTTGTAGCCTTTAGAAACATGGCCATTTTCAACAATCTCACCCAGCGCTCGAACAATGTCTGCTTCGTATTTAAAATCTTTGGTCAAATAAGGATTACCCCAATCACCCAAAATACCCAAACGTTGGAAATCTTGCTTTTGCTTAGCCACTTGTGTGTCAGCATACTTGCGACACTCGGCTCTAAAGTCATTAGCACTGATCTTTTGCCCTACTTTGCCTTTTTTCTTCTCGACATTCAACTCAATCGGCAAGCCGTGGCAATCCCAGCCAGGCACATACGGCGCATCAAAACCCGATAAAGATTTTGATTTAACAATAATATCCTTAAGTACTTTGTTAACCGCATGGCCAATGTGAATATCGCCATTCGCATACGGAGGGCCATCATGTAAGGTGAATTTTGGCTTACCTTGATTATGCTCACGAATGCGCGCATACAGATTATCATCTTGCCATTTTTGTAAAAAACCACCCTCTCGATTGGCAAGGTTTGCCTTCATTGCAAACTTGGTTGAAGGTAGATTTAAAGTAGATTTATAATCAGACATTAATACTTAAAAGTCATTCATTAAAAACGCAATTATACTAGAGCACAACGGCTATTTGAGCATCTAAAAACGGCTATTTCAACTTAACAGATCGAAGTAATAAATTAACTTGTCCTGGCTTAAGATAATCAAACTGATTGGCTTTGAGATTTTCTGGCAGGCGAATCTCACCAAAACGTACACGAATCAATCGTGATACTTTAAAACCTAGCGCTTCCCATAAGCGTCTTACCTCACGTTTTCTACCTTCTTTAAGTACGACTTTATACCAACGGTTAGCACCCTGACCACCACCAACATTTACGCTGCTAAACTTGGCAAAACCATCATCTAGCTCGATCCCTTCAGTGAGTTGCTTAAGGTCTTCACTCTCCACTTGGCCAAGTACTCGCACTGCATATTCACGATCGATTTCAGAGGATGGATGCATGAGTTTATTGGCTAAATCACCATTATTAGTAAACAATAACAACCCCGAAGTGTTAAGGTCTAATCGGCCAACCATTACCCATCGAGACTCTTTAGGCAAAAGGTCGTAAACACTCTTTCGCCCTTCTTCGTCTTTATTTGAGCAAATAACACCGGCTTGCTTATTAAGAATCAGCACCTTGGTTTCTTCTTCGCTATAACGCTCGAGGTCGATTTTTCGCCCATCGATTTTAACTCTATCGGTAATTTCACACTTGTCGCCAATACTCGCTGTTTTATTGTTAACTTCAACACGGCCTTGTTCAATTAGCCTTTCTGCCCAACGACGTGAGCCATATCCAGCGGTAGCAATGAGTTTTTGTAGTCTTTCCATTAATAAGTAATTCCCATGGTTTCTCTAACTTCTGCCATGGTTTCTTTAGCGACGCTTCTAGCCTTTTCAGAACCTTCATGGATAATTTGTTTAATTAATTCAGGGTCGGCCTGATATTTAGCAATGCGCTCTTGCATTGGCATTAACTCGTCTTTTATCGCATCAATCACCGGTTGTTTACACTCAATACAGCCCATTTTCGCCTTGGTGCAACCTTCAACCACCCATTCACAAGTTGACTCATCTGAATACACTTTATGAAGTTGCCAAACTGGGCATTTATTCGGATCGCCCGGATCAGTTAGTTTCACTCGTGCAGGATCGGTCGGCATACGCTTAACTTTGGTTGTTATCTCATCTTCAGTATCGCGTAAAGAGATGGTATTACCGTAAGATTTACTCATTTTTTGCCCATCTAAACCTGGCATCTTTGATGCTTTGGTGAGTAACGACTCTGGTTCTGGCAAAATAATTCTACCCACGCCTTCAATATAACCCGACAATCTTTCTCTATCACCTAGGGTGATGTTTTGCTGTTGTTTCAATAAAGCTTGTGCTTTAACCAAGGCTTCGGTGTCGCCTGTTTCTTGATAAGCTTTACGCAAAGATCGGTAAGATTTGGCTTGCTTCTTACCCATCTTGGTAATGGCGGCTTCAGCTTTTTCTTCAAAACCGGCTTCACGTCCATAAAGATAATTAAAACGTCTGGCTACTTCTCGTGTCAGCTCTACATGGGCAACTTGATCTTCACCTACCGGCACTAAGCCCGCTTTATACATTAAGATATCGGCACTTTGTAATAGTGGATAACCTAAAAAACCATAAGTACCAAGGTCTTTGGTTTTTAATTTAAGCTGTTGATCCTTGTATGAAGGCACACGTTCCAACCAAGAAAGTGGCGTTGACATTGATAACAACAAATGTAGCTCTGCATGTTCAGGCACTTTTGATTGTACAAAAATTGTCGATGTGTTCGGATTAATCCCTGCTGCCAACCAATCAACCACCATTTCCATTACATTGGTTTCAAGATCAATTTTGTCAGAATAATGCGTGGTAAAGGCGTGCCAATCAGCCACAAAGAAATACGAATCATATTCGTTTTGTAAGTCTAGCCAATTTTTCAAAACGCCATGATAATGGCCTAAATGAAGTCGACCGGTTGGTCGCATGCCTGATAAAACTCGATTGTCTTGCATTGTACTGATTGCTTGATTAAATTGCTTGAATTATACCTTGCGCTAAAACCTATGCTGTCAATGTTTGCGCGTAGATAGATAAGCCTTCTAATACCAAATTTGGCTGTAGTTTGACAGCATGACTTAGTCTTAATGCTAATAGCTTACTATCGCCACCACTTAACACCACAACCAAATCACCAAATTCATCCAAGTAATGCTCAATTTGCGCGTTGATCACTGAAGTGAACATCTGCCCTGTTCCACAGGCCCAGGCATCACTAGTATTATCAGCCAATTTGTGATTATGTAACTGCTGAGATTCAGTACAAAATTGATCAAAACTTCGGCGTAGCTTGCCTAAACCAGGCATGATTAAACCGCCTTGATGTGTACCATCTGCCAACACTAAATCAAAAGTAAGTGCACTGCCGGCATCAACAATGAGTCGGGTTTGATCAGGGTATTGATTAATAGTGGCAATCATCGCTAAAAAGCGATCTACGCCTAATTCATCAGCGTTTTTATAAGCTGACTTAAAGATGTTAAAAGTCGCTTGGGACTCAACAAATATTGTGTTTTTTAAGCCCTCTAATAGCATCTTATCACCCACACAGCTAACAAAAATTCGTTTGGCTTTTGGTAAAAGTGTCGGGCTAAATTCAGTAACTGCTACTGACTGATAATCACCGTCAAATAGCCATTTAACTGCGGTGTTACCAACATCAATGAATAAAGTTATTTTATCCAATTGGTACGTCAAGTAGTGCTGAATTTATCCATAAATGCGCAGCTATACTGGCCACATAACCTAGTGCAATCACTGGCATCCATTTAAGGTGAGAGACAAAGGTATACAACCCTTTAGACTGACCCATCAGCGCTACACCTGCAGCTGAACCGATGGATAGTAAACTACCGCCGACACCTGCAGTTAAGGTAACTAATAACCATTGACCTAATGACATATCAGGATTCATGGTGAGTACCGCAAACATCACTGGAATATTATCAACAATCGCTGATAACACACCGACCAAAATATTAGCATTAGTGGTGCCAAGCTCTACATACATCATCTCAGAAGTCATGGCCAAGTAGCCCATAAAGCCCAATCCACCCACACTGAGAATTACACCGAAGAAGAACAGTAGCGTATCCCACTCAGCTTTAGCCACTTTGTTAAAGACATCAAAGTGCTGGTCTTCTGGGTGATTTTTCTTTGAATTTCCACGAATAAAGAAACCGGCAATCATTAAATAACTCAAGCCTGTCATCATCCCCATCGCTGGTGGTAAGTGTAAGAAATTATGGAAACTCACGGCAGTGGCAATGGTTAATATAAACAGCAGCCCAATCAACAACCCGCCCTGCTTGATTGCAACATCACCCTCATGTGAAGTAGGTGTTTCGTTCTTAATAGCAAAGTGCATAATCGCTGCAGGCACCAAAAAGTTAATCAGTGATGGTATAAATAAACTAAAGAATTGCGAAAATTCAACAATACCTTTTTGCCAAACCATTAACGTAGTGATATCACCAAACGGACTAAAGGCACCGCCCGCATTCGCTGCCACCACAATATTAACAAAGGCAATAGAAACAAAACGCACATTAGAGCCACCCACCGCGAGCACCACGGCACCCATAATCAACGCTGTAGTAAGGTTATCGGCAATAGGGGAAATAAAGAACGCTAAGAAACCTGTTAACCAAAATAACTGTCTAAAGCTAAAGCCTTTATTTACCAACCAGACTTTTAATGCTTCAAATATATTGCGCTCACGCAAGGCCTCAATGTAAGTCATCGCCACCAGTAAGAACAAGAATAACTCAGAATATTCTAATAAATTATGTCGAATCGCCGTTTCTGCCGCATGCGTAATACCATTTTGAGCATAGTGCCAGCCGATCAAGCCCCAAATCAGACCTGCGACTAAGATCACCGGTTTGGACTTTCTAAAATGGGTGAATTCTTCCACCATTACAAAAATATAAGCAATCACAAATAATGCTAGCGCTGTGTAACCCACCCAATGATCAGTAAGATCTAGAGTTTGTGATGGATCACCACTTGCAAATACGCCAAAAGGCAATAATACAAGTAACAATAATAATTTAATCATTTTTAATCCTGGTTAATTGAATACCATCAGCATTGTTCAAAGTAATTGCAGCATCCTCAAAAGCCACTTCAACAGTCGCTAAGAAAGACGATTTATCGCCTAATTGTACACGACGCACCACAATGCCTGATGCTTTAGCCGATTTTGAACCAGCAACAAGTAACTCATCACCCACATTAACCTCACCTTCGCACTCGAATTGACGCATCCGACGTTTAGATTTTCCTAAATAATGTAATCGAGCCACAACTTCCTGCCCTGGATAACAACCCTTAGTAAAGTTCACCCCCACTTCATCAATATCCAAGTTGAGCAACTGCGGTACAAATTTTTCACTCGTTTTTAGCTCAACTTCGGCAACGCTATTAGCAATACAAGCCAATGCCCATTCGCTCTCATTATCAAGCTCAACCCCATCAACATTCTCAACCAAAGCCACAGATTGCTGATCATTAAGTTTAAATGCATTATCAAAACCCTCATCAATCACACCAAGCTGAATCAGCTCATTACTAACATCAGTAATTTCTACAGCTGACATCATCTTAAACATGGTTAAACGCTTAGTGATAATTTCAGCTAAATCACTCGGAAAAGACAAATAAAAATCATCATCTCGTTTCATCACCCATAATAAGGCAATAATCTTACCTTGATGCTGGCAATACGCATTGAGCTGCACCTCGCCTTCTTCCAATCCATCAATATCATTAGATAACTGCCCTTGCAAAAAAGTTTGGGTATCACTACCACTAAGTTTTAATAATGCTCGATTGCTTAATTGTAAAATCATCTAGGTTATTTAAAATATTAAAACAACTATTTTAAATGATTTTTCATCAGACGAAAAAAAACCCCCAACCGAAGTTGAGGGTTTCTTTGTACTTAAACTTAAGCGTTTAAGTTAACATTTCTAAATAAGATTTAGAATGAAACTTTAAGCTCAAGATCAACGCTAGAAGCAGCACCGTCTTTGTCAGCAAATGTAGCTTCGAAAGTACCACCAGCCATTGGACGGCTAACGATTACCTTGTTAGTATCAACATTATCAATATCTAAAGACTTAAATGTTACTTTGTTACCTGCAACAGAAGTGCTTAATGCAAAACCAGTCGCATCTGTGAACTTAGTATCGCCTGCAAATTCACCGAAGAAAGCATCAGAATTACCTGCAGCATTTCTGTCAACTTTAGCATAAGATACTGTAACACCAGAAACTTCAGTAGAAACTTCTAAAGAAGACTGATCGTCATCGTTAGCATCTGCATCGATCTTACGGTAAGTAATCGCTACGCCTGCAGCTGAACCAGAGAACTTAGTATCTGTCTTAGCATCAAAGATTTCGTGAGAAATCGCAACGCCACCAACTGTACCAGAAATAGTTACAGAATCAGAAGCGCCTTGTGCTTCATACTGTACTTTAACGCCACTCATAGTGTAGTCAACTGAAAGACCTTCAGTGTTATCGTTTGTACCATTACCTAGTAATGAATCAGAACCGTACCAGTCACCAACTTTAATGTTTGCACCAGCAATGTTAGTTGAGATGTAAGCGTTCTTAACGAAGTTAGAAGTTGAACCTGGAGTTGCATTAGATACAACAGTAGCAGCAGTTGCGCTATCAGCGTAAGTATGTGTTGTAGCAGAACCTTCACCAGTAGTTAAAAACTCTAAGTCTACAGTTGCAGAAGTTGCGCCAGCTTTACCAACGATCTTAAGATCGATGTCAGAAGCGTAAGTAGTATCTGCACCAGAAACTGAGTTGATGTTCGCAGTTGCGCCACCAGAAATAGAAACATCAGCCATAGAAACTGAAGCCATAGTTGCTGCTACTGCAGCGATTAATAATTGTTTTTTCATGTTATTTCTCCGAAATATTATAAGTAATGTCAGAATCATTTCTGACGTTTGTTCTCAACTTGTTGTCGAGATAGTGCGTATTATACGGATCTGTTTCCAAATGTCAACACTTATTTGCAAAAAAAATACAAATAAATGCAAATTAACCACAAATATCCCCATTTTTTGCTTAAAAATAGCCCTTAAAGCCTTCTGTAGCAAGGTATTTGCTATTTTTTAGTAAAAATACCACTTTTTTGCAAAAATATGACAAGCGACATACAGCAGTCCTCCGCCTAGGAGGGTAAATAATACAAATGGCTCTAAATCAGCGTTATCAATGGTCTTTAATAAGAATCTAATAAGGTTTTAATATGATTAGCACCTTACTTATATATAAGTTGTTAAATTTCAGACAATAAAAAACCGAGAACAAAGTCTCGGTTTTTTTATATACCTATATATAAGTATATAGTTTTAATTTTTAGTTAAATTCGAGGCGGCTGTTTTACTTAGCGCCGGCGTGTACAAAATGTACACAACAAGCTAAGTAAAATAAGCCAACAAAGAAGTTAGCAAAAATTAGAATCTATATTAGTGCCATGCAAGCATGGTTAGTAACATTGGGATAGACAGTATCACATTGATACTTGAAGCCAACGCTGCATTCTTCTTCGCCGTGGCAATCTCTTCTGCCGTTGCTTCCTTCATACCTAAGATCTTTTGCTGGTTTGGCCAAATGATAAACCAAACGTTAAACGCCATGATAGTACCCATCCATGTGCCTAGACCGATGACTTGATAACCTGGTGCCAACATATAAGCACTACCAATAGAGCCTGTTGTACCAAGTAACACTAAACCTAGAAGCAAAGTTGTTGCTGCTGCCATGCGGAACCATAATAGTGCACGCGGTGCAATGTACTTGCCAATTGCTGCTGGACCTGGGCCATCTGTATCAGCTAGAGCTTGGCCCATACCTGGTACTTGTACAAAGTTAAAGTAATATAGTAAACCAATCCAAACAATACCGGCTAATACGTGTAACCATACTGTCGTGCCATAATGCGTTAAGCCCACAGCTTCTGCTGACCCTCTAAAACTTACATAGACGATAATTGCTAAAATAAAGCCAATTAAAATCTTACCTTTTACTGAATTAATGAAACCCATGTTTCTCTCTCCGTTGTTATATTAGTTGATGATTATAATAAGGTATTGTTTTATGTGTGTCATTTTTTAATAAATAACTACTTATATGTATGCCTGAATTACCCGAAGTTGAAACCACCAAGCGTGGGCTTGAGCCACTGATCGTTAACCAAGTGGTTGAACGCGCCATACTCTATAGAGATAACTTGCGTTGGGAGATGCCGAAGCACTTGGTTACCACACTGGCCAATCAGCACGTTAATAGCATTCATCGGCGCGGTAAATATTTACTCATTGAGTTTGATGTCGGCACACTAATCATTCATCTAGGTATGAGTGGCTCGATTAAAGTAGTGAGTCATGATGTGCCACTTAAAAAGCACGATCACTTTGAATTGAGCTTTGGCAACAGTACAGTCATGCGTCTAAACGACCCACGACGCTTTGGTGCGGTGTTGTTTTCCAAAAATGGCTCGCACCCATTATTAGACTCTTTAGGGGTTGAGCCTCTAGAAGATTTATTTGATGAGTCATACTTATATAGTAAGTCACGCAATAAGCAACAAAATATCAAGGCTTTTGTGATGGACAGTAAAGTGGTGGTCGGTGTGGGCAATATCTACGCTTGTGAAAGTTTGCATCAAGCTGGTATTAACCCTGAACGCAAAGCTGGTAGTGTTTCAAAAAAACGCTACGTACTATTAACACAACGCATTAAAACCATCCTTGCTCAAGCGATCAAGGCTGGTGGCACGACGTTGCAAGATTTTTCACAGGTGGATGGTAGTCCCGGGTATTTCGCACAGACTTTGTCCGTGTATGGGCGTGAAAATAAGCTATGTGGTACATGCAGTGGTAAAATAGCTAGAATTACACAAAATCAACGTTCAACGTTTTATTGCCCATTATGTCAGACATAGACACTCCTCAAGAAATGTTCGAAACCAACTGCTCAACTAACTCTGAGCCGTTTGCCCTGCAAAACCTAGGTAGCTATATGGAACCTGAGTTTAGTGAAAACTGTATTGTTATCATAGACCCAGGTATGCAGATCCACAATCGGGCTTATGCAATCGTACGCTATGATAATGATATGTATTTTCGTCAATACCTAGTGCGTGGTAACAAGAAATTTCTAGTGCCTTTAAATACGCAACATGATGAAATTGAGCTTGCGGGTGAGTTTGAAGTCGTGGGTTGTGTGGTACAACAAAAACAACGCAAACAAAAGCCGCTACATTACTACCATCTTAATCGAACCACGGGTGAGATGGATTTCACCATCAGTGGTAAAACTAAAAATAAAGAAGAATAAAAGGGAGTAATCATGGAAAAAAAAGTACATTTGATCTTTAGTATTGTCATGTCACTGTTTATGATCAGCATTATGTCGCTTGTGGTGACGTATCTCAACCTTGGCGGTTGGACCGATCAAATCATTGAAAAATGGCTGAGTAGTTTTGTAATCGCTTGGATCGTCGGCTTTCCACTATTGTATATCTTTGGCCCAATTTTTAAGAAAGCGATTATGAAATCGCTAAGTAAATAATCATTCGAAATAAATAGAGGAAAGCCTTGCTTTCCTCTATTATTCAATCCAAATAAGATGTGCCATGCGCCCTGATTGGGCGCCATCACGCCGATAGGAAAAATATTTGTCTTTTTGTGTATAGGTGCATTCATCGCCGCCGCTGATTGATTGAACCCCTAAATCATTCAAAATAATCCTGGCTGCTTGATAAATATCGAGCTGATACTTACTACCCTTAGCGATAAACGCCTGATCTAGCTTTGTATCTTTATCAATAAATTGTTGATAGACATCTGCGCCCACCTCAAACGCTGCTGGTGAAATCGCGGGACCAAAGTGCGCTAACAAATCATTTGACTCAAACTGTTGAATGAATGACTCAATCACCCCATTCACAATCCCCTTCCAGCCTGCATGTGCCACGCCAACCTGTGTACCTGACTGATTACAAGCAAAGATAGGCAAGCAATCAGCCGTCATCACCGCGCAAACTACGCCTTTTTCTTGCGTCACGACTGCATCACCCACACAGTCGTCACTTGAAGCTTGCAAGCAGATATTTGAATGGATTTGTTCTAGGTATTTTGGTTCGCAGGGTAAATTGTATTTGCTGATCAATAATGCTCTATTATTTTTAACCTTAATAGCATTGTCGCCCACATGTAAGGCAAGGTTAAAATTGTCATAGCCGTCGGCTATTAAACAAGACCGGTTGTTTTCATTGAAAAATCGAGTTGTTGTTATTAATTTAACATTTTTAGGGAAGTTATTCCTCCCAGAGGACTGCTGTTTGGCGCTAGCCCTCCCAAAGGAACTCTCCCCGAGGGCTACTGTGTAACACTTGTGCTGTGTGGCGCTAGACTGGGTCAAATTCTTGTAACACTTTAAGTAAATCTTGTAGGTCTTGTGGCAAAGGCGCTTTCCAAGACATTGTCTCAGCTGAAATTGGATGCGTTAAGGTGAGTTTCTTTGCGTGTAAAGCTTGTCTTTTAAAACTTTTTAGCGTGTCTTTAAGCGACTCATTGGCTTTTTTAGGAAAGCGAATCTTGCCACCGTACATTGGATCAGCAATCAGCGGGTGGTCAATATGCGACATATGCACACGAATTTGATGGGTACGTCCGGTTTCTAAAATACATTTCACGTGGGTATGATGGCCAAAACGATCAATCACACGGTAATGTGTTACTGCATCTTTACCTTCACCCTCTTCAACCACGGCTTGTCTAATCCTATCTTTTGGATCACGGCCTATTGGTGCGTCCACCGTACCACCAGATATCATATGGCCATAAACAATGGCGGAATATTCTCGAGCCACCGTATGAGTTTGCAATTGTTCAACTAGATTTTTTTGTGCCAGTTCACTACGCGCTACCACCATTAGGCCAGAGGTATTTTTATCGAGTCGGTGTACAATGCCAGCCCTATCTAGGGTCGCTAAAGACGGATCATAATGCAATAAGCCATTCGCCAAAGTACCGGTCCAATTACCTGCACCTGGGTGTGTCACTAAGCCAACTGGCTTGTTAATAACAATAATATCATCATCCTCATACACCACATCTAGCGGAATGT
>OFBH01000036.1_pt1 | contig 11017 bp, 10 predicted proteins | sample 1520511 | NCBI WGS metagenome assembly OFBH01 (sample SAMEA3696448, study PRJEB22514) | metagenome | biome: water; feature: marine; material: hydrothermal vent | place: Pacific Ocean | collected 2014-08-15 | depth 1539 m | reverse complement strand
GGACAGTTAATTGTATTGCTCATTTTTATTTCTCCTTGTTTATGTTTATTTAAAACTTTTTATTAATTGCTATTGATGTGTAGTGCTTATCACTACTATCAATAACCCCATTTGTAATTAACGAATAACCACTTATATCTTGTTGCCAAGACCCGCCAACAAAACTCGCAATATCATTTTTAATTTGAGTTTCTTGTTTACTGTAATGCATAACACCACTGCTATCAACATTACTTGGTAGATTGAATTCAATGTCGGCTTTAACTAGTTTCGGTTTAGTGCCCGCGTAAATTCTCCAACTATCTTCTTCCCATCCCATTGTAGTATATACAGAATAAAGGTTATCAATATCGCTCACTAATCCAGGTGTTAAATCAGTATTAGTTGCCATCACACCACCTTGCACCCAAAAGTTATCATTAGTCCAAGTTAAATTACTATCAATGGTACTAGCACTATCTACACTGCCCCATACGCTTGATACATCAAACCAAGGATTGGTTTTATTCTTTGAATAATTGATATTTAAATCTAATGCCGTATCAGCAATTGATTTGTTATAGCCAATTAAAAATCGCTCTTTATTTTCAAGACCAACACTAAAGTTGTCTAATGATTTAACGTCCAAATTTGAGAGCCTGACACCCCAAGAATCACCTTTTTTATAGACACTTTGCAATGGCATTGAGTTGTCAGTCTGATTCACCAGTGGCGTTAAATCAACTTTGAAATCTCTATCAAAATAATCAATAGCACTCACAGAACTTAGTGATGCAATCACACTATCATCCACACCACTAATTGATAGAACGCCACTAATACTTGCTGTTGTACCTGTTCTACCTGTGAGGCTAATACCAAGCCCTCCCACTGGTTGAGTTGCTCTGTCTAAATCTAACAGACCTTGTCCGTGTGTATTAACACTATAGTTTGATAAGTTCTTATCTGCTGTTTGTAATAGAACTTGTGCAATATTACTACCTTCCATGTAAGGCCACATCTGATATACAATTGATACACCTGCTGTAATAACAGGAGCCGCCATGCTTGTTCCTGACATTCTTACATATCCACCACCATTTTTAACACTGTTAATATTAGTACCCGGCGCTAGTAAATAAAAATCGCTGGCTTTATAAGTGTCATTACATTGTGTTGTGTAGTTTTTACAAACATGGCCTGATTTAGCGCCATCAATTGTTTGTGTACTTGTGTTCCAATTACCGGCAACAAGCATCCTGCCATCTAGTTCTAAATTACCATTACTGTCGACAGCACTTGCTAATGTTGCAGGGTTTTGCACGTATCCTAAATTAGTATTACCTGCACTTACAACTAATACAAGTTCATCTGGAATTACACTTTTCCAAGTACTCACATCTTCTAAATTGTAGTAATTAGCCCCTCCGTAAACTGCATGGTCATTTGTAAACACGCCATTACCTTGGTCAGTCATACTCGATGTGTACGAAGAACTATAATTAGTATTAGCACTCAAATTAGCGACCACGATATCATCATACTGTTTTGCCCAGTTGAGTGCTTGTTTAGCACCAGATAAACTAATACCGTTTGCCTCACCAATCTTAGCGATGGCTAAGTCGGCATCATAGGCAATACCATGAATACCTGTGCTGTCCTTATTGGCAGATACAATACCTGCAACATGAGAGCCGTGTCCGTTTTCATCCTCGTAAGGAGTGGCATAACCTGCATCCCAAAGGTATTTAACTTTGCCAGTGAACTCAGGATGGTCTTGGTCAATGCCTGTGTCCATAATAAGTGCAGTTGAGCCTTTACCCGTCCAACCTCGTGAGTATGCATGATTGGCATAAGTAACTAATACCGCACCATTTTCTGCTTCTGTAGTTTCATACGAACTAGGGTTATTATTTACACCTGCTGTTGGTGCACCTAATGCTGTGTCGTTGTAATACGTTGTAGCATCGTAATTAGTTGTATTGTGGTTCGCATCACGTTGTGCATAAGTATAAATACCTGATGAACCACTAGAGCCGTCTGGTGCTACTGGATTACCAATGAATGTTTCACCAACTGGTACTCTTTGAGTGGTAGTTTTTTTACCACCCCAAGGGTCAAGTAAATATTCCTTAACTGGTGTGGTTGAAAAGTCAACATTGGCTTGAACTAAAGTGTCAACTACAGAACCATCTGTATAGGTTGTTCTGGTGTGTTGGTCTTTGGCAATTTTGTCGTGTACATTCTTATACCAAGCATAGTAATATAAGGTTACTGACTGTTGAATTGGATTACCATTTTCATCAGTACCTACGGTTATGGTATCGGAGTTAGTGCCATAAAGTTCTGAGATTAAATCACTCTTGACGGTTCCTAAATTTTTCTCATTTAAGTAAACAGTTGATGTACTGACAATATTAGGCGTAACAACAGTGTTAGTTAGTTCTTCTCTAGTAGAAGAGGTTATTGTATTTGAAGTTGAATTTGTTACAATTGTATCGATAACTTCACTTGTACTTGTACCATCTGTCCAAAGAGTAGTTCTTGTGGTAGTGGTTGTAATAATGTTTGTAACAGGCGTTGTAATTATGTCGATGTAGATAGTATAGGTTTTAACCATGGTGCTACCGTTTACATCAGTGCTTGTTCTATCTTCAGTGGTTGAAGTGGTAGTTGTAGTGGTAGTACCATTGGTAGTTGTTGAACTTGAGATATTACTATCACTTGTACTTGATACATTAGGTGTAACTACTGTATTAGTTAGTTCTTCTCTAGTAGCAATTGTTACTGTATTTGAAGTTGAGTTTGTTACAACTGTATCAACAATTTCACTTGTACTTGTGCCATCAGTCCATAATGTAGTACGTGTCGTGGTAGTAATGTTTGTAGCGGTAATTGGTGTAGTAATTGTGTCAGTGTAGACAACGTAAGTCTTAATAACCGTACTATCGTTTGTATCTGTACTGGCTCTATCTTCTGTTGTACTAGACGTTACTGTAGTTGGAGTTCCATTCGATGTGGTTGTTGTTGTATTATCATTATCACTTGTACTCGATACATTAGCGGTTACTGTGGTACTAATAAGTTCTTCACGTGTTGATGATGTTACTGTATCTGTATTTGCCGAACTTGTTGCTGTATCAATAACTTCACTTGTTGAGGTTCCATCAGTCCATAATGTAGTACGTGTTGTTATCATGGCCGTTACAGTAGTAGAGGTTACTGTAGAGACATCTGTATAAACTTTATATACTTTACTTATGGTATTTCCATTGGTATCTGCGCTTACTCTAGTGTCATTTACACTGGTAGTTATCACGACTGGGCTACCGTTACTTGATGAGGTTGCTGTACTATCGCTATCACTTGTACTCGCAACATTAGCAGTTACTCCAGTATTAGTTAACTCCTCACGTGTGATAATAGATATTACATCATCGTTAGTGACGGACTGAGTTGTATTAATGATTTTGTTTGTGGTGGCACCATCCGTCCATAATGTAGTTTGTATTGTGGTTACTATTGTTATTATTGCATTCGGTGTAGTGGTTGTATCTGTGTAGATAGTATATGTTTTAACTACTGTACTACCATTGGCATCAGTGCTTGCTCTATCTTCAATTGTGTTTGTAGTTGTAGTAACTGGGCCGCTGTCAACGGACAAAGTAGTTGTTTTTGTGCTAGATGAAGAACTTGTTTCAGTAATTGGGCACTGCTCATTACGATTTTCTGTTTCAGTTCTAATTAATGCACCTTTGATACCTGTTGGAACGCCATTGATGTTTTTCTCTAACCAAGTATCGCGACTATAAACATCCACTGTACAAAGTAGGTCACTAGTGGTAATATTTTCACTTGTCAACTGCCACGAGTCGTAAATACCATTCGCCCAAGTAATAACATCTTCTGTGATTGTACTTGTACTAGTTGCAGAGCCACCGCCTCCACCACAAGAGGCAAGAAGAATGGTTGCTAATAATGTACTAAATTTGAGTGATTTTTCAAACATAGCACCCATACTAGCAAGTATCATGCAACTATATTACATGACACTTGCTAACATAGACTTCTGTTAATGAAGAAATGGAGAAAAATATGCAAGAATACAAAGTATATGTGCAATTACGAGAAGGTTACTATCAAGATGTGATTATTGCCGCTAAAGACTCACTAGAAGCAACATACATTGCCAGAGCGCAGTATGGAGAAGACAATGTAATTGGAATTGCTTCACCAATTAATAAAGTGTAAGGTTGTGTTATGCCATTAGTATATTTTTTATTAGGTGTTGCAGTTGGCACAGTTGGAGTACAAAAGATTATTGATATTGCAACTAATTATATTAATCACTTAGGTTAGCACATTATAAGGATAGGAAATAATGTTTATCAAATTACTACTACTAACGATTTTAATTTCACCTTCGGTATATGCAAAAAATATCCAAATTGATAATTTGAATGTTAATATTACTGGAAATTTAATTGTTGAAGTTTATAAAGACAATCAACACATTTTTAGTGAAGACTGCTCTGATTACGCATGCAAAATTTTCACATCTAATATTGAAAATCCGAAAATTAAAACCGAGGATGGCATGGTTGTTCTAAGTAACGACATACATAAATTATCAATTGAAAACGTTAGGCCATTCAAACCATTTTATTGGTTAGACCATAACTTTATTAAATTTGTAGTTTCGACTTCGAATGTATCTGGCAGTTATAGCAAACAAGAGGAATATCTAATCGATACAACTACTGGTGCTGTCAGGGTTGATACACAATCTAGTGATTGGTTTAAATATGGATTAACAAAAGAATAAAAGTAATTACAGGAGATTAATATGAATATCGGAATTGTCGGGTCTAGAACCTTTACAGACTATCAACGATTAAAAGAACTATGTGATGACATACTCACGCCGGCGGACATAATTGTTTCAGGTGGGGCTAAAGGTGCAGATGCATTGGGCGCACGATATGCTGATGAAAACAATTTAGAAAAACTTATCTTTAAACCGGATTGGGCTAAACATGGTCGCGGTGCTGGCTTTGTTAGAAATAAGACTATTGTTGAGAATTCTGAACTCTTAATTGCATGCTGGGACGGTAAATCTCGCGGTACATCTGACTCTATTAATCACGCTAAGAAAAAAGGTATTGAAATTCTTTACATTATGGAATAGCATAAATATAGATTATCAAAAGAATAAAAGGAAATTGCATGAGTTTAAAAAATACAATTAGAGATTATATTATTGAGCAGCATCACGACTATGGAGGCAGACTAACTGTTGGTGACATCATCAGTTTTTTAGAGGTGGAGAAAATTCACTATACACAAAGAAATGTGCAAGGAATTCTACAAAAATTAGTCGAAGAAGATAACAGTATCCTAAGTGACCTATGTTCAAATTTAGATAGTGAGCATGATGGCAGATACAATGAATCTTGTTATTACTGTTCTGGAGAATTGAAAGAAGAGCCAGCAGAAATCAAAGACCCGATAATTGCATTCACAATGGCTATGTTACATTCACATTTAAGGTCTCTATTGCCATCAGCATTTGATGAATACTTTGCAGAGGCTTATAGCCGCTTGCAAAGACATGCAGACTATAGAAACTGGACGAAAAAGGTAATAAGTTTGCCGTTTCCATATGAGAGACCCCCTGTGCCATCAAGTCAGGAAAATTCGGTTGATATTATTTATAAATCTCTTCTTAAAGGTAAACAGTTTACGGCAGATTTCCTTGGTTCAGCACATGACTATACTGTTCACGGAAAATGGCAATCAAAGAAAAATATTAATAATAATGAACTTATAGCACAAAATAAAATTTACCACCCTTTAGGGCTAATACTTAGGGGTCAAATTATTTATCTTGTTGCTAAGGTATTTAGTGATACAGATGCCAGTAGACCATCTCCTGATGGACATTTTGCTATCCATCAATTCATCAATGTAGAAGCAACTAATAGCAACATTGATGATTCAAATGATAATAGTTATTCTAGATTTAATTTTACAAACTATATTACAAGTAATATGATTGATGAGCCAATTACCCAGAATGATGGCAATCATAGAGACATTAATAGAGCATCTAAGATACATATAGAATTGTATGCTTCTGAGGCAGTTGCTGAATACTTTGAGGAGGATTCACCCTATAAACTCAAAGAAGAAAAGACTAATTGGTATGAAAAGAAGTACCCAGACAGAACTAGACCAAGATGGAGATGTTTTTCTGCAGATAACGTCCCAGATACTGAACAACTTCGTCGCTGGATTTTAAGTTTGCAACCAGATGTAGAGGTGTTAGAGCCAAAAAACTTGAGGAAACATTTTAAAAATGTGACTGAAAAAAGTAGTGCAATTCATGGATATGAATTAAACTGGAATGAAGAAAACAATAGTTGGTTTTAGTTAGTATTTTTTTCAATTTCTTCATACAATTTGTTCAAATAAACATCAAATGAAATTGACTGACTCATCACTGACTCGATATTAGACATACATTCATCCAACTCCTCGAATAATGTCTTTTCAGATGGATGAAAAACATTAGTCCAAATATCAAACTCACCTAAAAGTGATTCTGGAATTTCAGTGTTACTAAGCACTGTTTTGCAAAGTTGACCGTCTTCACTTTGAAAAGAGTCCCAATTAAATCCAAAGCCATCACCAGGATTAAAGATGGCCAAATATTTTGGAGCAATTTGATTAAAGTTATAGAGTGTCCTGTAAGCCGAAACACCATCTGCACAAACAAAAACGAAACTGAATAGTTCTGGACCATGTGTGTCATCAAACTCAGGTTGACGTTCAAGGATATACCATTTAGCAAATGGTTTTTTAATCCAATATTTTAACGTTCCACATACATAATCTGTATCAGTAACAAATTGCATTTGCCCTTTTTTAGTAGTTAGAGATACTACCCCAGTTGGGTCGAGTTCTCTTGATGTTAGTTTCTTATCCCCAATAACTTTATAACCTTTGAATCCAATTGGGTCACTATCTCTAAAAGTGATATTTTCACCATAATCCCCAGTTCCATATAAAGATGCTTCAATTTGCTTTTGTGTCACACCATAATCAACATAGAAAAAACTTTGAATCTCTCTATGCGCATACCACACAGGGTCACCATCTCGCCCGCACGCTGGGTAATATAACGAATTTTCTAGTAGTTCTTCAAGTGGAAATTTATCAATAATTTCCCCATTTTTGATATTGATTTTTTGCAGTAATTCTCTGTGCATAATAACCTCCATATTTAAAAAATAATTTGTATATGGGTATTATGATTTATATCATGCAATTAATTTACGTTATACATAAGCAACGTGAAAAGGTTAGGAAGAAATACAGTTTAGAGCCACGCCCTATCTCATATACAAAGGATAGTTTATTAATACATCCGAAATCTCGGTTATAAAATAATTCTGTATAATCAGTCCATTTTGGAGAGGTCTAACCCAACCTCCCCATCATTTTTATTCATTATTACGAATTAATATGAAGCCAAACTTTCAGCCTAAAGATATTGAAAAAACCATTAAGGACCTGACTGAAGAAGGACTGAAAATAGCTAATTTAGCCAGTCAAGGTCATGATTGGGAAAGTGTTGTAACACCACTTGATCAAATGGAATTTGAATTAGGTCAACATACCAGTGTAAATTCACATTTGAATTCAGTAATGTTCAATGAAGAGTTCAATGTTGAATATGAAAAAACCCTGCCATTGATTACAAATTTTTATAGTGAAGTTAGTACTAATAAGACGCTATATGAAGCTTATAAAAATCTAAGAAATACTTCATTAAATGAGCAACAACGTCATATTGTTAAAGAGTCTATAGAATCCTTTAAGTTATCTGGTGTTGGATTGGAAGGCGAGCAATCAGATAGATTTAAAGCGATTAAAGAACGCTTAAGCTTATTAAGCAATCAGTTTTCTAAAAATGCATTAAAGGCAACCAACGAATGGAAAAAAACACTCACTGAGGCAGAGTTAGAGGGTTATGGTGAAAATGAGTTAGCTAAGGTTAAAACTAAAGACGGCTACGAAATTAGTTTACAAGTGCCTGTGTATATGGATGTGATGACTTATGCTAAGAATCAAACCTTACGTGAGGAAGTGTACAAAGCCTATATCTCTCGTGCTTCCGAAGTAGGAATAACCTCCACTGAATTTGATAATAAAGCCATCATGGATGAAATTCTTAGTCTGAGACAAGAGATGGCAACAATCTTGGGATTTGGGAATTATGCCGATCTTTCGATTGAAGGAAAAATGGTGGAATCAACCGGGCAAGTGATAGACTTCTTGAATGACTTGGTTGATCGTTCAAAGACTCAAGCACAACAAGAATTAGATGAATTACAATCATTTGCAGGTGTGGAGTTAATGCCGTGGGACTTAATGTATTACAGCGAGCAACTCAAGGAGAAAAAGTTTGGCTTTAAGAAATCAGAATTAACGCCGTACTTTCCAGAGAAAAAAGTTTTATCGGGTTTGTTTTCTACCATTGAAAATCTCTATGGCATATCTCTTAGAGAGATTGAAGAGAAAACATATCATGCTGATGTCAAGGTTTTGGAGATTACCAATCCAGATGGCTTAGTAGGTAGAATCTATCTGGATGTGTATGCCAGAGAAGACAAACGTGGCGGTGCTTGGATGGCTGATTATCAAGCCTTAGTTAATGAAAATAAGCCAGTTGCTTTTGTGGTTTGTAATCTAAATTCACCGACCGAAGGAAAACCAGCGCTGTTCGAATTTGATGAAATTGTAACTTTGTTCCATGAGTTTGGGCACGCGCTACATCATGTGCTTACCAAGGTGCCATATCCATCTGCAGCAGGTATCGCAGGTGTGCCATGGGATGGGGTGGAGTTACCTAGTCAATACATGGAATTCTTTTGTTATGAAAAAGAGGTAGTAGGGTTACTCTCAGAGCATTGGCAAACAGGAGAGTCACTACCTGATGAATTATATGAGAAGGTCATAGACTCTAAGAATTACCAATCAGCAATGCAAATGTTGAGACAATGTGAATTTTCATTATGGGACCTGAGAACTCACATGTCTAGTGAAGATACGTATAAGGTTCTTGAAGAGGTTAGATCTAAGACAGCATTAATACCAATTGTAGGTGAAAATCGTTTTCTAAATACTTTTGGCCATATCTTTAGTGGCGGTTATGCAGCAGGATATTTTAGTTATAAATGGGCGGAAGTTTTAGCAGCAGATGCTTATTACTACGTACAAGCGCAAGGTGGCATTGGATCAGATGCCTCTCGTTCTTTTATGCACAATATTTTGGAAATTGGTGGGAGTTTAGACTACATGCAACAATATGTGGAATTCAGAGGTAAAAAACCTTCTATTAGTGCATTACTTCAATCTAATGGAATTGACAATTAACTGTAATAAAGTTACCACTCATTGGTAAAATAATTTTATTAATAAATATTAGGAAAATATAATGATTAAATTTTTATTAGGCGTAGTGGTTGCTTTAGCGTTGATTGGCGGTGCGATTCAATTTGAATCAACGGATGAAAGCTGGTCTTTGGTGATCAATAAAGAAGCGGCAATGAACAGTGTGCAAAATGGCGCGACAAAAATTTATGATTTTGGCAGTGATTTAATCAATGATGCCGATAAGATTAAGGGCGTTGATTTAACCGTTGAAAGATAAGGTTAAATTTTAGACAGTAAGATTGTACCATTCGTGCCACCAAAGCCGAATGAGTTAGAAATCGCATAATCCATTTTCATTTCTCGTGCTTCGTTAGCGGCATAATCTAAATCGCAATCAGGGTCTTGATTGATAATATTAATCGTTGGTGGCGCTACTTGATCTCTAATGGCTAGGGCTGTAAAGATAGCTTCAATACCACCGGCAGCGCCTAACAAATGACCAGTCATTGATTTGGTGGAGCTCATTACAATGTTATATGCGTGATCACCTAAGGCTAATTTAGCTGCATCTGTTTCTGCCTGATCACCCGCTGGCGTTGAAGTGCCATGCGCATTAATATAGTCGATTTGGTCAGTATTTACACCCGCATTGCGCATGGCATTTTTCATACAGCGCGCCGCGCCTTCGCCACCTTTAGAAGGTAGGGTCATATGGTAAGCGTCACCACTCATGCCATAACCTAAAACCTCAGCATAAATTTTTGCACCACGTGCTTTTGCGTGCTCGTACTCTTCCAATACAACTACGCCAGCACCATCACCGAGTACAAAACCATCACGGTCTTTATCCCAAGGGCGAGAGGCTGTTGACGGGTCATCATTACGAGTAGAAAGAGCACGAGCAGCGGCAAAGCCACCTAAACCACAATTGGTGGTTGACATCTCTGCACCACCGGCAACCATGACATCAGCATCCCCATATTCAATCAGTCGTGAGGCGTCGCCAATATTATGTGTACCGGTTGTACAGGCAGTTACAATAGCGAAATTAGGGCCTTTCAAGCCGTATTTGATAGATAGGTTGCCTGAGATCATATTAATGATAGAAGAGGGCACAAAGAAAGGCGAAATACGCTTAGCGCCTTTTTCTCTAAAAAGATCTGCCGTGCGTTCAATCGTACCTAAGCCACCAATACCAGCACCAATAGCAACACCGATACGTTCAGCATTTTCTTCAGTAACTTCAATACCAGAGTCTTCAATTGCTTGAATACCCGCTGCCATGCCGTAATGGATAAAAGTATCCATTTTTTTTGCATCTTTAGGTTTAAGGTAATCTGTAATTTCGAAATTTTTAACTGAGCCACCGAATTTGACAGCTTGGCCTTCGGTTTCAAGATTGGTGAGTGAATTAATGCCGGACTTACCCGCAAGAATATTTGACCAAGATTCTTCAACACTGTTTCCAACCGGTGAAACGATACCCATACCGGTAATGACAACTCTTCTTTTGCTCATAGTTTTATTTCTTAATTAAGATAAAAAAAAAGGCGCTTAATTCAAAGAAGAAAGCACCTTATTCGTTTATATCACTAAA
>OFBH01000033.1_pt1 | contig 11526 bp, 6 predicted proteins | sample 1520511 | NCBI WGS metagenome assembly OFBH01 (sample SAMEA3696448, study PRJEB22514) | metagenome | biome: water; feature: marine; material: hydrothermal vent | place: Pacific Ocean | collected 2014-08-15 | depth 1539 m | reverse complement strand
AATGATGGCTTGTTGATGACCCCATTTCTTACAATTAGCACATAATTGTTCTTGTTAATCATCACATATTTTATGGTCTTCCACCATTATACATGGTTAAAGTCTTTAAATTACAATAACATTATCAGAGTTTGAATAATTGAAGTTTGTTATATTAATATATCTATGTATATGGATTGTAAATGTTCTTTGTTTTATACACTGATGTGCTTTGAGAGAGAAATGATTAATTGCTGTTCAAACTCGGGTACATTTAAAATGTTGTAACGGTTTGGAAATATTTAAAACTGAAATTGAAAACTCATGAGTCCCATGCCAGATTCGAATGTCATTGGCTTAGCTTTGTTGTTCGGATTTGGCGAGGGACCTGAATATTTCTCATTGGCTGTTTCGTAATCCATGTAACCTCTGACCCAGCTTAGAGCTGGCAACCCTTTTCAAAATTTAAATCAGTTTTTGTTTGGATCTCGGTGAATGTAGTCGAAAAGTGAATTGTTGTAAAAGTGACTTGTGATGTTATTGAAAATGGAAATGTGAATATCAGAAATGGATCATTGGTATTCATTAACAATGGATCGTGAATAAACGGATCATGACTTATCAAGTCTCAATCGCTGATGTGTGGGTTAGACGGAAGCCTGAACTTTAAATGGAGCCCCGGTATATAAAATAATGATACAGCAAAGCAGACGCTCAGGGCTCGTGAAGAGCCCACCCCAAAACCCTGATAATATCAACGGCTGTTTAACATGGACGCCTCCGTGGCTAGTTGGTACCGCGTTGAGCCACAGATCATCACCACCCGTCTTCGAATCTCGGCGTGGGCATATCTGAAGGGCGTTTAATCTTTTATTTCGCTTCATTACCTTTGGAGTTCACTCGGCCCATTTACACGTGCACAAAGGTGGCCGTAAAACATCTGTTATCTGGTTATATATCAGTTAAATATAAATCTCTTAATAAAAACCAATAAATATCATTAAGGTTAAGGTAACACACAAGACCTTATACTTTATCATCTAGCATTAGATGTATTGTATATATCTGGTCATATAATGAGTTAATTATTGAAATAATTTCTCATTGTTTTCAGGAAGGTGAATCCTTGGCTAAGAAAACATCAGCACATGTTACGTGGCAACATCTTATTATCAATGTATTACCTTAACATAAAATCTAATTTTATCATTCATAATTGTAATATTCTATTGGACCAGTCATGGTGCGCACACGCACGCGCGCGTGCACACACACACAGATATATATCCTATACATATATTGATAATATTTGTGTATGATAGTTCATTCCCATGGTTCATTCATGTAGAGGAAAATATTATTTCAGCGCTTTTCAGGACTTTTAGAGAAATAGAGTGCAATGTGAGCAGTGTGGGTGCAGCCGCGTGCAGGATATTGTGAACAAACTGTGATTTAGCACATTAAACAATTGTAATACTTGAAGAATATTTTGTATCATCAACGTATACACCATTTACAACAGGTCGTCTTCCGTATATATAACTACAGATAATATGTAATGGGATTAACTCTAGTCACTGCTACTGTCTCATGGATTGGAAAGTTTTCCTTCTGAAATAAGGTGTTACAACATTGTGTCCCATCACTCTCTCTCTCTATATATATAAGAGTAATTGGGGATAAAAGGAGTCCAATATAATGTTATTTGGACTAAATAAGATTTGAGATTGTACTATGTTGGATTGACACAAGGATATTAAATTAAATTAAACTTTTTATATTGGATTATGTCTTGTGTCTTATTTGGTTTGTTTTATTTGTGTCACATACATAAACACACACACACACACACACACACACAAATTCTGAGTGATTTCTAGTAATTAAAACATTTGTTTAATCAATGCTAAATTATTACCAACACAATTATCTGAGACCATTTACATACATTTGTCAATTATACATTGATAACTATATTCAGATAAGTCTACACATCAGGCCATCACAGACAGAAGACAACAATCTTATTTTCTAGTAATATTATTAATAAGAATATTTGTGAAAGAGGATTTTTAAAATGTCAGAAACTCAGTAACAAACAATATATCATAGATTACCACATTGATTAGATATTACTCAATAATTTTATACAAACTAATTCAATAAGTTTGTTTAGAAGATAACGTTATGATAAGATGCAAAATAATGCAATGGCCATGATTTTTTTACTAATTAAAACTAACAAACCAACACATGATATGACTTATTACAACTAGCCACCATATTTGTTTACATTCTAAGTAATCTAACTATTTCACACTTACAACAGTTAGTTAATCTTATCTGTAGAAAGTCTGTTGGTAGAAGCAGAATTACAAAATCAGATGAATATCAATATTAATAAACAAATCCATAATGTGTCCTTCATGTATCTTCCAGGAAAAGGGAGATTCTTGTTCTAGAATGTTGACAAATGTACCTCGTTATCCGGTTTATTAAATACATTAAACATAAGGAAGAACTTACTTTGTCAATTTCAAGTGTGTAAATTAATTAGTACTTTTATTCTCCAAAATATAGTTAATCACATAGTGAAGATGACTTCATCCATGGTGTTGCAACATATTATGATGGTTTGATGTCTTTTTAAAGGTACATTTCTAACAATGGATGCAAAGAATACATAGATATTTGTTCAAAACCAGATATTTCGCTGTGTGCTAAATAAAGACAAACAATAGTCTATATAAATAATATCCGAGCAATGTTAACTGTAAAAAATTATTCTAGGGAACAAAAATAGGATTTACAAATTAAATAGTTTCAAACTTCCATACATACTTCTATCTTGGATATCTGACACACTAATGTGTACTCCAACAGATTCTGTAAAAAAAAATATTTAGAGTTAAATTCACAACAACAACAGCTTGTATTCTACTCCTGCATTATAGTATTAAAAAGAATGTTTATGTGATTATAAAATGTACTTTCAGAAAGATCTAATTTTACATTAAACACACATCTTCATCAGCAGATCCCAGTATATATTAGAATATTTTTCAGAATAATTTGTATATCATAATTCAGTAGCTACCTTTCTTCCCTCGCATTCCTCCCACCATCTCTGTCGGTGTCACCCTGTAACCACTTTTTAACAACATCTTCTGTGTCTTTCTCCTTCATTTGGGAGATTTTTGAGGCATCTGCAAAAACACCAACAATAACATGTCATGGGCATATATTATCTGGTAATGTAAAACAAATTATTAGCCTGTGTCATAATAATAATAACCCTTCTATAGAGTTTATATGAAAAACACCATATGTTTATCTCAAATGCATTGAACATCTAGTTAATCCAAACAACAATATCTGAAGTGCATTTGGATATTAATTTATCCATTTGGAGTAACCTAAATGTCAGTCATATTATTTTACAATTTCTTATTTCGCAAATTGTATTTTTGCCCAATGGAATGTTTATGATATATACTGATACACTTAATTTAATCCTAATTTATTCAAGAAAACATTGACCAACAGAACAAGAGCCTAAATTAAGATATCTCCAGATAATTTGTTATTTTTCCACATCAAGACCACTCCTGAAGAAATCTGGTCTGGACTCAGAGATATTGAAGAACTACAGGCCAGTGTCTAATCTACCATTTGTCTCGAAAATCCTGAAAAAGTTGTGGATGCCCGCATAGAGCAATACTTTGTGTCAAATTCTCTCCATGAACCACTTCAGTCTGCCTACCAGAAGTTCCATTCAATAGAGACGGCATTACTCAAGGTGAATAATGATATTTTGGACTCTCTGGATAAGGGTTGTGTGTCTGTGCTTATCATGCTCGACCTGTCCACAGCATTTGACACCATTGATCACCAAACACTTCTGGAATGATTGGAGCAACACTTTGGTATCACAGGTATACCGCGAGCATGGATGACATCATATCTTAGCAAATGTTTCCAAACTGTTTCTGTTGAAGGTGAATTGTCATTGCCAGTATTGATGGAGTACAGTGTTCCCCAGGGCTCTGTTCTGGGTCTGAAAAATTACGTACTCTATACAAAGCCCCTTGGTGACGTCATAAGGCGTCATGGACTGCAGCACCACTTCTATGTGGATGATACACAGTTGTATCTGTCATTCAAACCAAAAGATGATGTCATCCAGGCTGAAGCATTGACACGCATTGAGAACTGCCTAATCGAAATCGAGGCATGGATGCACCAGAGTATGCTGAAGCTAAATAATGAAATCACAGAGGTCATGCTTTTTACATCAAAACATAACTCACAGTTCATGGACAAAGTGTCTGTACAAGTAGGAAATGCTCGAATAACATAAACAATATGTGTGCATAATCAAGGTGTCATGTTTGATTCCAACATGACAATGACACAACAAGTCACTTCCATATGCAGATCTGGATATGCACAACTGCACAGCATTGGGCGTATCAGACGTTACCTATCTAATGATGCTACCATGATCAGTAAGCTGCAACATGTACAGAACATGGCAAACCAAATATGTGGTGTACAAAAATTGATCTCCGGCACTGGTGAGGTCCAAGCTACAGCTGTCAATCAGTTATTAGAGGACTGGGGGGTACAACATTTGATCAGAGCACTATGGAGATCTTTTTGATATTGCTCACCAGGATGCACACACTTTGATAAAAAATCCAGAAGACAGAGAATTTCTTCTCGCCCAAAGGGAGAGCGGACGTCGTGGCTGTATGGGTCCCGTGGACAACGTGCTTGCAACGAAGGAGGCACGGGCATTAAAAAAGAAAGAAAATGCTTACAATAGGCAGCAACAGGCTCAGCAGGAAGAGCACTCCATGAATGAAACCATTGAACTATGTGTTTCTGCAGACAGTGCTGACAATACGGAGACAGGCGATACAGATGATGATTTTCTGCCGTTCAGAGGAAACCGGTCAGAAGAACCTTCAACTTCTATGCCTAAGCATAGAAAGAGGGCTAGAAAAAGTATCATAAGCTCTGAGCTGGCTGCTACAATGGATAGGACAAAGCTGTCTGACTGCAAAGCAACTTTTATGCTTGCTGCCAACGCCAGGAGCCTCGGAAATGATGTTAAAGATTACTCATTCAACAGATCATCAATCCGCCGGGAATGCCATAAGCTTCATCAGGATATTTCCCAGCAGCTAAAGAGCAAGTTTAACCTAAAATCCCACTGACTGTCCATTGGGATGGGAAACATTTGAAAGATCTCACGGGAAAAGAATTAGTAGATTGTTTACCTGTTATCGTGTCTGGATTGGAAACAAACCAAATACGTGGTGTACAAAAATTGATCTCCTGCACTGGTGAGGCCCAAGCTACAGCCGTCAATCAGTTATTAGAGGACTGGGGGGTACAACATCTGATCAGAGCACTATGTTTTGACACAACTTCCATCAACACAGGTCACATCAATGGCATATGTCCATTACTGGAAGCAAAATTGGGCCATAATCTGCTATACTTGGCTTGTTGGCATCATATACTAGAACTCGTTCTTGCCTGTGTATTCACTACCTCTGGTCCTGGTTTTCAAATCTTCAAGTGATTCCAGAAGCACTGGGAATACATTGATTATCAAACTTCAAACCAGCAGTAGTTGCTGATGACACACTAAACTCAATTGCAGATGTCAAAGATGAAGCAAATGACTTTGCTCTGAAGCAGCTTCAAACATTCCAACCTTGAGATGACTACAGAGAACTCTTAGAACTTGTAATCATATTTCCGGGTGGTACTCCTCAACGTGGCATACACTTCATGGCACCAGGAGCAATACACCATGCTAGCTGGATAGCAAAAGCATTGTATGTGCTAAAAATATATCTGTTTCGTGACCAGTTCCATCTCACTGCCTATGAAAACAGAGACATACATGATGTATGTGTGTTCATCGTCGGACTATATGTAAAGGTTTGGTTCACCGCTCCTGATGCCATATCTGCACCTCGTAATGACCTGGACTTTCTTCAGAATCTGAAAGCATATGAAGACATTAATTCAGCAATATCCAAGGCTGCTGTAACTAACTTCTCAGAATACCTTTGGTACCTGAGTGAGGAGTTTCCGTCATATCAGCAGACACAAAGGGAGCCATGGCACGAGCAATTTCTGAAGTCGAAGGAACCGAAAATCCACCAAAATGCATCAAAATCGTAACCAACTCAATCAAGGATATGATATGTCTTTAACCAATTTTGTGACCACAAACACCATGAACTTCTGCTGATGTCTTGACATAACAACAGATTTCCTGCAGGCAGATCCTGATACATTGAATTCCCGAGATGACTACAAGAGAGCATTTGAAATCACGGGGAGCTTGAAAGTCGTTAACGACACAGCCGAGAGGGGTGTGGCTCTCATTGAATAATACAACTCCTTGCTGACAAATGATGAAGAACAAAAGCAGTACCTATTCCAAGTAGTTCAGGACCACAGACACCTCTTCCCTGATGCCAAAAAGAGCACCTTAACTACTAATAACTAGCGACACTTCTGAATCATATGATCATTGACATTAATGATAACCATCTCAATGATGGACAATAATATTGGCTCAGCATTCAATCAATATGCAAGGAGTCGTACTTGTTTGTTTTAAGGATATAATGATGTAACTGTTTTAATTGTCTGTATGTATGTATCATGCTACCACCATTGTCCACTAATGTTCAGATTGAACATGCTGAATGTGAATAAAATACTTTTATATATTAATTTTGTAAATTACATGAAATATACTTATTTTTAGTAAATTTCAAAGGCCTTGAGCTACCTCTAGATATTGCTCAAATTCTTCATAATTTGGCTTACTACAGTTTTTGTTCAAGTCAAACACATTTAAGGGGTGAGAGTTTGAAAAATTAAAAAAAGGTTTTTACTCCCATATAAGGACCACCCTAGTCAGAATCCATTAATCCAGATATGGTTTATCCGACAAATCCACCATCTGACACATTATTGCTTGGGATGGATTTAGTTCCATTATATATGACTCTTTAATCTGCTATATCGTAGCCAATTACAATTGTTCTTGACCATACACACCAACCACGATGCTTCCATTGCCCATGGCTATCTAATAGTCAATCATAATCATTCATGGCTAATTAAAAACACAAATATGTGATCCTTCCAATGAGCAGATCATGAGTTAATCTGATGGACTAAGTGATCTGAGTATTTCTTTATAGTTTCTGTAATTAAAAAAAACATCAAAATGATTAATGGCTTCCATGCCATTCCGTATCTTGCACACAGTTATTGAATATTGGTTTTAATACAGAGGTATATCTTTATGATTTAAAAATACATGACACAGATTACTGGTATGTGACTGACTCGATATTCTGACATTCTCGTTTATCTACCGCTAAGACATTATCAGGTGACAAACCTTATCAGATTAACAGATACTGACAGTATATATATATATATATATATATAGTATTGTTAGTTTCTTGAAAATTGCCTTTAAATTAGCTAGTGACCTCAATACATCAGGTAAGTGACCTTTGTGCCTTGCATTGTCATTGGTAAAATTAAATGATAGGTCTGTGGCCAGATGAATGAAGATTAATATGTATATAGGCAGCTAAGTTTTGTTAGTTGAGGTGTGTGTGTGTATGTGTGTGTGTGTCTACATGTATATGTGCATGTCTGCATATGTGCAGTACTGTGTAAAAAGGCAATGGTTCAGATAATGCTGTTACACCATCTAAACAAACTGTTATAACCTTAACATGCACACACACACACACACACACATACACACACTCACTTAGAGAGAGGGGGGGAGGAGGAATAGTTTCACCTATCTTCTAATCCAGTGTCCAGTAAATCAAGATATTTATAAGATAAACACCAGAGTTGACCAACTACCAGAACGTGTCGGTGTGTCATATTGGTAGTCATGTTCTGTATTAATGAACCACTTGAGATTGATGAACAAAATGCAACAGACATGGATTATTGATGCATTGACACAGGTAACGAGTAAACATTTTATTTACAAACCCAACTTTTAATACTTCTTCACCTCAGACTTGAACATAATACATTTACAAATACTACTTATGTGATTTAATATATAATAGAACTTACCATGTATTTTCTTTTTGCTTTGTCAGCCAATAAAACATTAATTTGTTCAAAGTCTGCATCTGTTTGTAGAGGCAGACCAAACTCATTCATAGCATCCTGGTCATGTTTCTCTATATCTTCTATCTGCCTTTGCATCACCTGGAGCATCAAGGTGTTTCGGCTCACCTGACCAGATATTTATTGCTGGAAGTTTGAAGATGGTATGTTACCTGAAGACTAATAATATTAATTGTTAACAACCAATAAAAATCATTTTGATGGAACAAGTGAAATATTAAGTACAATTTGCACACAGCATAATAAATACCTTGTTGCAGCCGTTCCTGCTTTGGAAGACGTTCCAGCGATGTAATATTCACAAATTGCTTCTTACTCTTCTAAACATATTTATACATCATTTCGTGATTCTCACAGCTCATTAGTATAAGTTACTACAATGATATACATGCAAATAAGATCATAAATGCATGTATTCGAATTTACTACAATATGTTACAAAACAACATTCCAAACAAAAGCAATTTACTTTTCTAATACATCCAAATCACATGTACTTTCTGTTGAGGGTGGACAGACAGCACAAGTTGACCTTGTTAGATCAGCAGAAGGCTTTGGTGGTTGATTACCAGCAGGCATTGGTGGTAGACTAACTACAGATGTTTGTTGTTAAATATGTTGATTGCAAGTGTTGACCAATAAACACCGACACATTCAAAATCCATTGATCAAAACTGTAATATTATTAAGCGAATTACAAAACAAACAAAAAATATCAGAATAAATATGTCTATTTAAAATAGTTTGTCAGTAAAATAGCAGTCTGCAAAATATGCTTAGTTATTCATCACAAAGTAGAGCACACACTGATGTTCAATCAGGAAACAAGTACATTATTACAAAACATCTTGATGAAGAAATATATATATATCACAAATAAAATAATGTCTCGGGACAGGCAAATGTCGCTTGAAACCAATCAGATGTTCTGAATTTTAAAATATCAGTCAGCAACAACAGAAATAAATGTAACCAAATCACTATTTACCTCTGGTCAACTGTGTTGACATTCAATTTAGTTTCCGGTGCTGTGACGTTTATTCCCGGCTGAAGTGTAGTTTACTGTAATGTCAAGTGCTGTACGATCTTCCGACGATTGTGTTCCTGTGTGCGTTGGTGCGTGTGATCAAAGTGCCAATGCTGTTATATGTTGTTGGTACTGTGATTCAAGGCTGTGATTAAATACAAACTTCTAAATCTCGTGAAGTGTTTGTGTTGCTTGCAATATCCTGATGTGCTGATGTGTAACTATCCCCCTTTGCCCTAGAATTGGGTCTGGGCACGATTTGTAGCAGGCTGTAGTTTGTCGTGGATTAACAGACCCTGTTGTAAAATTACTGATTATTTCCAGTAAGGCAGATGATATAATATGTACACAATCATATACAAAGGGTTCACCATAGAAAAAGAATGATAAGAACATTGCACCCCTGAGGGAAAACTCGGAGATGACTGTCCTCCTGCTTCCTATAATGGTGAACTAGTTATAAACGAATAACATAAATATTTGAATCCTGTGTCGTATAAAATAATTACTGGTTCACAATTTGCACGTGTCACCTTTCAAGTCAAACGATCTTATGATCAAATACATTGATCAGGTGACCAAAGCGACCCATGTCCCTCCTGCTGATTTTAAGTGTAATTATATAATTACTGAACATTATGATAAAATATATATTAATACATGATGATGCTAAAATGAACTGTGAATGGTTTAAATTGAAAATATAAGCCCCGTTACATATATTAACTCTGCCAACCAGTCTCCATTTGCTACCATGTTGGCTTCTGAGGTTCATATGGAGCTAACTGTTTGAATACTAAAATATGTCATTCACAGATAGTAACAAGATGCAGTTTATTGATTGTGTTTATTAAATTTCCTATTTGCTTATAAATCTAGCAGCAGAATCAAGAACAAATTATGCATCTATCAACTGATAACCTCCATCCCAAATGACTCAAAGGCTTCTGAAACCACAATGGGTTTCTGCTCAGGAGCTTAATTGTGTTTTAAGCTTTTCTGGCACTTGCTGTATCATCTTGTCTAAAATGAAAATAATCAATCACTGCACTCATACACCACTCTCCAAACATGATATTTTTGTTGCCAAAATAAAGGAACAGATTCTAGATTACATAAAATAATTCCTAAGCGACACATTTAGAACATTTTACGATTTACTGGATAATCTTCACAAGGTTTTCCTTCCCTAGAAAAAAGTTAAATGAATTTAAAGGAATGGTTCACAAAAATAAAGGAATTTTCAAAGTTTTCACAATAATAAAGGAAATTCCCTTTGAATAAAGGAATAGTATGATCCCTGTAATCAATCAGTTTATTAGTCAATTAAAGGATATGATCTGTCACATTTCTAACACATTAGGCCCAACATCATAACACAATAAGATAGTGAATATATATATATGTATATATATATATATATATATATATATATATAAGACAGTGTTTTTCAGAAAACTACGCGCAATTTATGTGGACACCTTCAAGCGAGATATAACAGACTCCACTATAATGCATCCCTTCAATGGTTCTGTGGATGAACTAGCAAATGCATACAATAATGGACTCCATTCACTCGTAGATAAACACGCTCCACTTTGCACAAAGATAATTGTATTAAGGCCCTCATGTCCATGGTACTCTAACCAACTGCACGAGGCAAGGCATCTACGACGGAACCTGGAACGTAAATGGCGTTGCTCCAAGTTAGCCATAGACCACCATATGTATTGGGAACAGTATGCAATTACAAACAAGCTTCTACAACAAACGCGTATTTCTTACTGCTCAAAGAAGCTTAAATCTTGTGGACATGATCAGAAAGGAATTGATATAATATCAATGCATTCGATGGGTAATGATGAGGGACGTACCCTGCCAATTGGTGTACCTGCTAAAGAACTAGCACAGTCTTTTAGTGATGTCTTCATCAAGAAGGTCAATAACATCAGAAGTGACCTTCAAAGAAGGCAAATACAAATCTCTGATAATGTACCTGAATTACCCACTGCCATGACCGTGGTACTAGCCTATTTTAAATATGCCACACTAGAGGAAGTGCGAAGTATCATGTGCAAAGCTCCGGATAAGTTATGTGAACTTGATCCGATTCCAATATAGCTCCTCAAGCAGTGCGTGGATGAGATGGTCCCCCTAGTGACTGCAATAATTAATCGGTCCATGGAGACGGGCAGTGTGCCAATGTGCTTCAAATGTGCTCGGATAAGACCACTCCTGAAGAAATCTGGTCTGGACCCAGAGATATTGAAGAACTACAGGCCAGTGTCTAATCTACCATTTGTCTCGAAAAT
>OFBH01000031.1_pt1 | contig 11651 bp, 9 predicted proteins | sample 1520511 | NCBI WGS metagenome assembly OFBH01 (sample SAMEA3696448, study PRJEB22514) | metagenome | biome: water; feature: marine; material: hydrothermal vent | place: Pacific Ocean | collected 2014-08-15 | depth 1539 m | reverse complement strand
TGGAGCAACTTTATCGCGCGTTTACGATAATGCGTGGAGAACAATATCATCATGATTAAACTTAATTTATGTTTTTCACATTTTAAAACGAAACTATGAAACGCTTAATTTTAATTGCAGTCGTATTATTGCTTTTGGGCAGTATGGGTTATTTTGCAACACAAAACAGCCACAATGTTTCCCTGAACTTTTTCGGAAACTTTTCAATCCAATTATCAGTGTGGATGGTGATTGCCGGTTCCTTTGTCGCAGGATGGGTGCTGACTGAGATTTGGCAGTTTATTTCACATCCTCAGCGTTTTGTACAGAGTTTCCTTGGTAGATTTTCACGGTATAAAGACAACAAAAAGCAACAGATAACACAAAATTTTGAGAATGCATCTTTGCTGCGGGATCCAAAACAAGTGAGTAAAAGCTATAATAAATTACTCAATCAAGAAACTCCGTTGTCGATCAGAGTGCAGTACATTGAACAACTGCGTTATGAAAAAAGCGCAGAAGAAATGCTAAAAAAATATGCTGAACTGCGTACCAAATTTCAGGGTAATTTGCAGGTATTACTGCCATATTTGAAACTTGCCTGTGAGGTCAGTGAATGGGATCTGGCAGAGAGGTTAAGTCATGAAATCCTCCGGATAACTCCTGATCATCCGGATGCATTGGAAGGACTAAGGCAATTTTATATTACAAGACAGGACTGGGTAGGCTGTATTGGTCAGGAGAGGGAATTGCTGAAAAAATTCAGCGGCAGCCTGATAACAAAAAATATTTCAATGACACACGAAGATCATTTACAAAAAGCACTCCGTCAAGACCCAAAGTGTTTGAGTAACTGGTCTTTCCGCTACCTTCCTCAAAAGAGGGATAAAAAAAATGATAAGCCTTTGGAAGCTATCGGTGAAGCAGCACAACTCCAAAAATCAGGTATGTTTTTGGAAGCAGCACGAGTCCTTAAAGAAGCTTTTGAGCGGACCGCTTTTCCAGAATTGCTGGAGTTATTAGAGGAGGTTTATCGGGAAAGTGGAACTGATGAACAAATTTTGGAAATGGTCGGCAAACTGCACAATTCCCGTCAGCGTTCAGTTCCATCTTCACTTCTTTTTGCGAAGCTGCTATACCAATGTGATCGGCTGGATGAAGTATCGAAAGTTTTAGACAAAGTGAAACTTCCTGCAGGTTCAACAAAGTTCCCTATGGCAATTCTTGGATCAGAAGACAAAGGACAGCAGATGACTGAAGTTTGGAGTGATCTTTACCATGCACTCCGCTATTTAATTGCAGTCCGCCAGGAACGTTCTGAAGATGCACTGCAGGAGGCAAAGCCTTTGCTGAGGGAAGCTAAAATACTGGAATAATTTAAGTATGAAAGTAATTGAGACAGATGGAATTGTTCTCAAAACAATGGATTTTAAGGAAAAGGATTGCATTCTGACTTTCCTGACGGCTAAGGCGGGTAAGAAAGCAGGAATTCTTCACGGTGGAAAAAGTTTGAGGTCGGGAAATGCTGCAAAAGCAGAATTGTTTGTTCTTAACCATTTTGAGTTTTCTGAAAAACCGAACATGGATTTGGTTAGAATCCGGAAATGCGAATTGCAGGAAAGCTTTCCTCTTGTCCGTAAAAATTATTCAAAGTTTCTACACGCCAGTTACTTTTCGGAATTGCTGCTTCAATGTGAAATTCCTGAATTAGATTCTCATGAATATTTTGATTTACTGAAGAATGCAATGTCTCTGCTCTCAGAGTCTCAAACTGACACTGAAATAAAATTAAATTTTGAAATACGGCTTCTGAAATTACTTGGGATCACACCAAATTTGGAAATTTGTTTTCAGTGCGGCGGCGAACTTTGGCAGGAAAGATCCGGACGAAATCCTGCTCCAAAATTTTCAGTTCCGTACCAGTTGGACGCAAGCTCGGGAGGTGTTCGCTGTCCAAGATGCTGTATTCCTAGCTCTTACTCGGCTGCCTTGCATCCAGGAAGCTTAGCCTTTTTGCATGTACGGCAAAATGCAAAACAAAGTGATTCTGTTTTTCGCCCAACCCAAAATAATTTAGAGGAACTGGATCATGCACTCTTTGTATACTTCAGGCATTTTTTTGGCCGAAATCTGAAGTCTCACGCAATTTTGAAGGAGAATTCATGGAAAAATTAAAAAACGCAACTCTGGGAGGTGGCTGTTTTTGGTGTTTGGAAGCAGTCTACTCCAAACTGGAAGGAGTCAAATCTGTTGCTCCGGGCTATGCAGGAGGTACAAAACTAAATCCAACTTATGAACAGGTATGTACCGGAAACACAGGACATGCAGAGGTGATTCAAATTGATTTTGATCCACAGAAAACGAGCTACATAACTTTGCTGGACTGGTTTTGGCGTTGTCACGATCCTACAACTCTTAACCGTCAGGGAGGAGACATTGGGACACAGTACCGCTCCGTTATTTTCTATGAAAATGAGGCACAAAAAACTACGGCAAACGAATCAAAAAAAGATGCTGAAAAATCTGGAATGTTTGATACTCCAATTGTTACTGAAATTGCAACATTACCGGAATTCTATCCTGCAGAAGATTACCACCAAGATTATTACAGCAATAACTCAAATGCCGGTTATTGCACCTACGTAATTCGTCCTAAACTCGCGAAGTTAAACTTGGAATAGTTTTATTAAAAATAAAATTGAGTTTGACCACCCCGGCTTCCATAAGAATACTCATCACGGGTATGAATTTCGGTGTTGATTGTCTCTTCTGCGAGTTCGTTGATAAAACGGGAGCGCTTACTGATTCCTCCGGAATAACCTGACGAAACCACCGGTGCTGTTATGAGCAGGTGTCGTTTTGCACGTGTCATTGCAACATAAAACAGGCGCCGCTCTTCTTCAATTTGCTCTTCTGTTCCCAAACTTCGTTGGTGAGGAAACAATCCTTCTGTAAGTCCAATTATGAATACCACCTTCCATTCCAGACCTTTGGCCTGATGGATGGTGGTCAGAGTGAGAGTGTCCTGATTATCCTGTTGTTCGGCTTCATGATCAGTGATAATGCTCGAACCAACCAAAGATAACTCATTTAAAAATGCTTCCAATTTATTATAATTACCAGCAAATTCTTCAAGATAACGAATATCTGTTTCACGCTGAGGGGCATTTTCAAAACTGCTGAAAAGCACCTCGCGGTAATAGCTCTTGTACAGTAATCCTATCATGTGAGAAGGAGTTACACTTTCCTCCAGCATTTGCTGAAAAATTTCCAGCAGAACATTCCAGCTCTCAAGGGCCTTTTTAGGAATCAGTTTTTGCAGTTCAACATTGTCTTTAGTAAGACGGACTGCCTGTTGACTCTGGAATACCCTGAAAATCCGGTGTGCAGTAGTGTTGCCAATCCCGGGAAGAAGCCTAAGCAGACGCATCCACGCGATTTCATCAAGAGGATTAAAAAGTACTTTGAGAAAAGCCGTAACATCTTTGATATGAGCTTGTTCAAAAAATTTAACTCCTGAATGAACAACAAACGGAATACCTGCATGTGTCAGCACTACCTGAAGTGCTGCAGACTGTACATGATTTCGGTAAAGCACACTCATTTCGTTCAAAGAAATATCTTTATCCCGGAAACTGAGTATATTCTCCAGTACCAGTTCAGCTTCATCCTGAGAAGCCCAAACATAATGTACGAGGGGTTTTTCTCCTTCAGCTAAAGAACTAAAAAGGTTCTTTTCAAACTGACGTGTGTTATAATTAATACTTCGGTTGGCAGCATCTAAAATTTCTGGAGAACTGCGATAATTTTCCTCCATGTTGTAGGTGACTGCCTGGTAGCGTTCCGGAAACTCAAGCATGTTGCCAAAATCAGCGCCGCGCCAGCTGTATATTGATTGAGCATCGTCGCCGACAACCATTAAATTTTTGTGCGGCCTTGAGAGCCGGTATAAGATATTGGCTTGAACCTGATTGGTATCCTGATATTCGTCTACCAGGATATATTGAATTTGCCGGCAAAGCGGGAGTCCTTCACCATGCCGCAAGAGTAGTTCCAGCCAGTTTTCCAGCAGATCATCAAAGTCCATCACTTGTCCGCGTTTTTTCTTGTGACGGTAGGCAGCTAGAATGTTTAGTATTGTTTCAGTGTTTTCTTCAAAATTGGGGAAATCTGCAGAAATCAGCTGCTCTAAGTGAAAACTGCGTTCATGGTAAGGCTGGTCCAAAATCATTTTTTGAGTACAAAAACGATTGAAGGCCAATGAAAACATGTTTTGCAGAACAGCAGCTTTTGGAAAATATTTGCCTGGTTTCCCTACTGTTTCTGCAAGTGAGGCTTTTATCAGGTCCCTGGAATCTGAGGAATCCAGAATGCTGAAATTATTGTTATAGTTTAGTAATTTAGCATTTCGTCTGAGGAATCGGCTTCCCACACTGTGGAAGGTCCCATGAATAATCTTTTGCTGTTCTGTAGAATTCTTTAAAGCCCGGCCTACTCTTTGCGCCATCTCGTTGGCGGCTTTGTTGGTGAATGTCAGCAAAAGAATGGAAGACGCAGGAATTCCGGAATGAATCAGCTGTGCTACACGGTGAGTAATCACCCTGGTTTTTCCACTGCCCGCTCCGGCAATGACTAAAGCTGGGCCTGTTTTGTGTTCGACGATTTTCCGCTGTACCGGATTTAAAGATGCTATTGACCAGGTGGACATATACTGGACTGGTGATTTTAGATGTCTTTCCGTTGATATTTTCTAACTATAATGCCAAATTTTAGTCTAAAACAAAAACAACTAGCAAAATAATTTCCATGTTTTTTGAAGAAATAAAACAAATTGTTTCGACTTTCCGTGAAGCAGTAAACCTGTTTTTGAGTAGAATCTTTAACAAAGGAGTGCCGATAGCAGAGGATATGACGACCTTGATTTTGATAGGGTTTGCAATTTTTATCATTCTTTTGTGTCTTTTTGTATGGTATCGGCAGCATAGCAGATCACTGAAAAGTAAAGCTCCCGAAGAACTTTCCGGGAGGAAAAAAGAGAAGCGCCTGGTGCAGTTGGAAAAAGAACATGCCAAAACACTTGAGTTGCAGATCAAGGAAGAAGAAAAACTGCGGGAAGAAAAAGAGTCCGCAAAACTTGCAAAAGCGGAACAACGTGAAAAAGAACTTCAAGAAAAAATTGCTTCAATTGAAGAGGAACGTCTGAATCAGCAGGTTCTTCAGCGTGAAATTGAAAAAACTGCTGAAACCGTGGAAACTCCTGATGAGGTAGATTCTTTCCTTGAGCGTCTACGTAAAGGCGTCGTTAAAACAAGAACACAGTTTCAAGATAATTTAGCCGAAGCAGTTTTAGGTAGAAAAGAAATAAATGAAGACTTACTGGATGATTTGGAAGAAGTGCTCATCGGTTCAGACATAGGTCCGGAAACTACCCAGCGTATTCTTGATGCAATCACAGAGAAGGTGGAGCGTGAAGAATTAAGCAGTCCACAAGTTTTGCAGTCAGAAATTCAGCTGGAAATTCAAAAAATTATGAGTAAAACATATGCCGTCCTCGGGACTGCGGAACGGAAGCCGTTAATTTTGCTTTTTGTTGGTGTAAACGGTGTTGGAAAAACAACTACTATCGGAAAAATTGCTGCACAGTATCGTCAGCAGGGTAAAAAAGTTTTGATGGGTGCAGGTGATACTTTTCGGGCAGCAGCTATTGAACAGTTGTTGGAGTGGAGCAGGCGGGCTGATTGCGACATCATTCAAAAGGAACCCGGAAGTGATCCGTCTGCGGTGATGTATGAAACGGTGCAAAAAGGAATAGATGAGGATTACGATGTAGTGATCTGTGATACAGCAGGACGTTTGCACACCAAAAAGAATTTGATGGAAGAATTAAAAAAAATGGTGCGGGTGATTCGCAAGTTGATTCCTGATGCACCCCACGAAATCCTGCTGGTACTTGATGCTACCACAGGTCAAAATGCAATATTCCAGACTCGGGAATTCATGGAAGCTACAGATTTAACAGGACTTATAATTACTAAACTGGATGGCACTTCCAAGGGAGGAGTTGTTATCGGCATCGTCAACGAGTTTGATATTCCTGTGCGTTACATCGGTGTAGGTGAACAGGTTGAAGATTTACGACCCTTTGATGCCCAGCAATTCACTGAGTCAATTTTTGCTTAACTTTTTGATTTTGGATGTAAATCGGAAATTCAACACCGCAAAATAGATTATACCCGGTTATAAGACAGCAGCCAGAGGGCTAGAGCGAGAAAAATTATATTTCCGCTCCATGCTGCAAAGAAAGGGAATATCAGGCCTGCACCGCCGACTGCCATGGTTATCTGATTGAGTATCCAGAACAAAATCCCGAGTAAGCAACTGATTGCCAGAGATTCTGCCGCCATCCCCCGTCTGTTGTATGATGCAGACAGCCCCAAACCAATCAGAACCATGATAAAAATTTGAAACGGATAGGCGGTTTTCTGGAAAATCGCAACCCAATTATGAGTTACATCTTGTCCTTCACTTTGAAGTTTAAGAGTATTTTCATACAAGTCAAGGAGGGGTTGATGATGCGGAGAAATGGGAATTTCAAAGGGTACAGTGGGCAACTTTTCTGTTTCGATTCTCCATTGTTCAACGTGTTCAAGCCGCAAATTTTCATCCTGGAAAATGTGCTTTTGAATGTCGTGAAAGATCCATGAATTGTTTAGTTGTTCTCCCCGTTCAATTGCAGTTCTTCCCAGAAGTTGGAAAGGAATTTGCTTCCAGTTAAATGAGTTGATAGAACTTATGCGGCCATTATGTTGGCGATTCCCAAAATAGTAAATGCTTTGTTCTTCACCCACTTTCCAGAGTGGGGGCAAGCGTGCAGAATTTTCCTGTTTGACCCAAGTTTGATGCATCCATGTGTACATGTAATTCTGGCTGAAATACGCAAAAGACGCAATCAAAGCAGAAACAGCTAACACAGGAAAAGCCAGTCTCCAACCGCCGATTCCCGAACTGCGTATTGCCAGCAATTCAGCATTCTTGTTCAGTGAACTGTATGTGGCAATAGTTGCCAGTAAAACCGTAATTGGTATTATTAGTTCCAGCAATAGAGGCAGCAAAAGAGCCGTTTCTTGAAGGAACTTCAAAAAACTCTGCCAGTCAGTAAAAACATCTGCCAGGTTACCAAAAAAATTCCCTACCAGACTCATCAATACAAATGCACCGAGAAACAACATAAAATAACGGTTGAATTCTGATGCAATATATTTTGAGATTATTTTGAACGGCATAGTTTCCGGTCCTCATTGGTGAATAAGCAAAATAGTATTCAGAACAGGATAAAGTTTCTTATAAAAAGGTTCAAAGTAAATAACAAATCTAGTTAATATTTGTTCAATAGTTAGGGCATTATCTTGCATATAAGCCAGGATTAGTTTTAAGAGAATTTTTTTTAATGACTTTGTTCTGACAATTTAGGAGCTAAAAAGCAATATTCATGTCCCAATTAATTCTTGTACTCGAAGAAAATCCAGAAATTCAAAGTTTAATTGCCGCCTCGTTGAAGGCTAGTGCAATTTCAGTTACTCAAGAATCTAATCCAGATTTATTTGTGCAGCAGGCACTTAATCTGGAGCCGGATTTAATTTTACTCAGTAATTCAGGCGGCGATCAAAACTACAAGAATTGCAGAGAAATACGCAAAGATCCGCAGCTGAAAAATATCCCAATCATTTTACTTGTAAACCCAAAAGACGAGCTTGACGAAAAAATTATTTCAGAGCTTGGAATTGATGGGTTGCTTCGCAAACCCTTTGAAGCATTGATGCTTCAGGAACAGCTAAGTCAATTTGTTACTCTGGATGACAATTTTGGCATTGAACCGGATAATGAGGATGAAGATTTCAAGATAGACATGAGCTCAATTGACAATCAATTGAATGATATTAAAGAGGGGGAACAAGAAGTAAACTCACCAGTTGAGGAAGGATCTCAAGTAACAGAAGAATTAGAGCAGAATGCCCTGGAACCAAAATTTGCCTCTTCAGCAGGTAGTGAAATGGATTCAATGATTCTGGATGACATTTCTGCAGATATGGACATTTCTAAGGATACAGTGAAAAAGGCAGAAGTTGAGCTGGATGAAAATGAAATAACATCTAACGGTCTTGAAGTCATCAATGATGAAGAAATGACAATGGACACCGGTTTTGAATTTGATCTTAAGCTTGATGAAGATGGAATCGAAATTGACTCCGAAGAAGTTGTTACAGACACTGTAAAAACTGAGACAGATCCTGCCTCAACAGGATTGGCGCAACTTAAGGACTCCGGTTTGGAAGACAAATATGCTGAAAGCCACCTCAAGGTTGAGGGTGAAAAAACAGAACAGGATCTGAAGGCACCAGCGGATATTGATCTTGAAGTAAATGATTTTGAGGATCTGGATGATATCTGGTCACGCTCTCCGGAATTGGATCAGACACCTAGAGAGGGCCTGACGGATATAAGTTTGGAAGAAGAAGATTTTCAACCCGAATTTCCAGAAAATCTCTCCACATTTGAAGAGCCAGCCGAACCTTCGATTCAAGACACTGATTCCGACAGGAGGATCACGTCAGAATCAGTTCAGGAATTGGATAATTATGAACTGGAACCTGATTTCGAAGAAACAGGAGAGGAATCGCTAAGTTCACTTGACAATAAATTGTTAACGGATTCTGTGGAGCAGGATCTTGAGGAGACCGTTGAAATCGAGGATGTTGAACAATTCGTAGAAGATACATCTGCAGACGAATTTGAAGAAGATTTTGATGAGAGTCAGGGAGATGCGGATATTATGTCAATGGTTCATGAAAGTATTGGCGAGCAGGAAGAATCAGCAGAAAGTGCTATGAATGAACTGGAAGACCTCAGTGAACAAATGGAAGCTCTTGATTCTGCAGAAACAGAGTTTGAAATAGAAGAAGAGGAGTTTGAGGAGGATCTGGAAAAAGAAAAACTGGAAGTTGAAGAATTATCTGAAGACGAATTAGCAGTGTCAGAAGATGATTCAGAAGACGAACTGGTAGAATTCATGCTGGATGAACTGGGAGATCTTCTGGAAACGGATGAGGAAGAATCAGTGGACGGAGAAGCTGATTATGGAGATCCGCTTGTTGAGGAACTGGAAGGAAGCCTCGCGGCAGAATCCAAAGACTTGCAAGATGTTGATGCAGAGTTTGACAAAAAAGTGTATACTGAAATTTCTCTTGGGCTTGGACTTGAAGAAGATGTGTTTGACAGTTGGGATGATGCTGAGGATGCCTTTATGGGATTTGATCGAGAAAAAGAAATTACTGAAGAAGCTCCGGATCTGACAGAAACAGAGGCAAGTGCTTTCGAAAGTCTTGATGATGAAGAAGAAAAATTTGAAAAAGCGGACAGTTTCAGTTTTACAGAAAATGAGTTGAAGGAGATTGTCACAAATTCAGTTCAGAATGCTTTGGAAAAATCTATTGCAGCATCTCTTGTCGAATTGGCAGTTTCAGAATTAAAAACACAAGTAATACGAATGGATCAAAGCAGAGCCTTGTAAGCCAGGGCGATTTTGGCTCCTAAGCTGGCATTATTACGTACCAGTGCAATGTTACTCTTCAGGCTTTCTCCATGAGTAAGCTGATTGATTCGCTCCAGCAAATATGGAGTCACCTCTTTTCCTTCGATTTCCTTTTCAGTTGCTTCTTTCAGCGCTTCTGTAATTGCTCCTTCAATTAGTGACTCATCCATTGCATCTTTCGGAGGCACGGGATTCCCAATCACAAGACCTCCGGCCAACCCCAAGTCCCATTTAATTTTCATACAACGTGCAATGTCTTCAGGTGTGTCAATTCGGGTTTGAACCATTGAACCGCTGGACGGCGTATAAAATGAAGGAAACTCTGCCGTCTGGTAACCAATTACAGGCACACCGTGTGTTTCCAAATATTCAAGAGTTCGGGGAATATCAAGAATGGATTTTATTCCGGCACAGACTACAGCAACATTTGTATGAGCCAACTCCATCAAGTCTGCGGAAACGTCCATGGTTTTTTCATTTTCGCGGTGTACTCCGCCAATGCCGCCTGTCACAAAGACTGGAATTCCGGCAATCTGTGCACAAATCATAGTTGCAGCCACAGTGGTGCCACCGCTCAGTTTTTGTGAAAGAACTACCGGTAAATCCCGGCGGCTGACTTTTACCGGATCACTGTTTTGAGCAAACTGCTGAAGCTCCTGCCTGCTCAAACCGATCTTGATCCTGCCTCCTGAAACAGCAATTGTGGCGGGGAAAGCCCCCTCATTTCGAATAATATTTTCAACTGCGAGTGCTGTTTCCAAGTTTTGAGGATAAGGCATTCCATGTGAAATAATTGTCGATTCCAGTGCAACAACCGCTTTATCTGTTTTCAGTGCATCTTGAACTTCCTTGGAAATGTCCACCCACTGTGCTGTCTTATTTTTTTCCATATAATTTGGGAATATAAAATGTTTTATGATTTTATTTGTTACTTCTGAAACTAACGGAAACGGCTGTAGCTGTCAATCATCATCGTAAGAGAAGAGCCGGATTTAATGATTGGACTGTCTGCAACGGATTCAAGATAAAATAATCATGATGGTTACTGATAATTGTTTATCTGAAAATGAAAAAGGGGGATTCTCATTTATCAATCTGATTGCAAATATTGTCAATTCTGCTAGCCTGTTTAGGCTATTTCTTTTTTCAGGAGGGACTATATGAAAATTGGTATTCTTCAGTGTGATTCCACCAATGAAAATTTCCGGGACGAACACGGCAACTATCCGGAAATGTTTATGTCACTTTTTAAATCTGTTGATCCGGATTTAGATTTTAAAAATTATGATGTACAGCTGGAGCAGTATCCCCAAACTCCGGAAGAATGTGACGCGTATTTGATTACGGGTAGCCGTTTAAGCGTTTATGATGATGAACCGTGGATTCGAAAATTGGAAAAGTATGTAGTTGAACTGCACAGGCAGAAACAACCTCTTCTTGGCATTTGCTTTGGACACCAAATGGTTGCCAAAGCTTTAGGCGGAAAAACTGAAGCATCAGAACGAGGTTGGGGTGTAGGAGTGCAAAACTACCAAACGGTATCCACACAAGCCTGGATTGAACCAGCTTTGGAACAATTTTCACTTTTGGCAAGTCACAAGGATCAGGTTACAAAACTTCCGGAAGGTGCCGAATTGATTGCGGAAAGTGATTTTTGCCCTTATGCTGCTTTCAGAATTGATGATCATATTTTGACATTTCAGGGACATCCGGAATTTCAGAAAGCATACTCCAAAGCATTACTGAATCTCAGGAAAGAAATATTGGGTCCAAAAGTATTTGAAGCAGGAATGAAATCACTGGAGCAAACCATCCAGCCTCAGCAAATAACACACTGGATGCTGAATTTCCTCAGGAAAGGTGATCCTCACAAATAACCGGTTACGGTCTCGAATCCGGACCTTGCTGTTCCCTTTTTGCTGGAGGATTATGAGTTAGTTCCCAGAGCTTGAAATAACGGACGACAAAATTCAGGGCATCAAAAATTGCACAGAACAATCCCGGGAATCCGTCGAGGAATCCTCCTTTAAACAGATAGCGTCTTAAGAAACGGGAAAATGGTTTGAGTAGCAGAAAGCGAATA
>OFBH01000030.1_pt1 | contig 11857 bp, 8 predicted proteins | sample 1520511 | NCBI WGS metagenome assembly OFBH01 (sample SAMEA3696448, study PRJEB22514) | metagenome | biome: water; feature: marine; material: hydrothermal vent | place: Pacific Ocean | collected 2014-08-15 | depth 1539 m | reverse complement strand
AATTGCACTTGCCCCTCTCGTAGGTGCCGTTATTGCCGGATTCTTTGGTGGTATGTTGGGTCGTACGGCTACACATACCATCACAATTTTAGGCGTGTTAGTTTCAACCGTATTGGCATTAGTTGTCTTTAATCACCATGTTTTAGAGCAGGGTGCAGTCTTTAATCAAAACCTGTATACCTGGATGCAAATTGGCAGTCTGAATGTCAGTGTTGGCTTCTTAGTTGATAACTTAACCTCGGTGATGTTAGTGGTAGTTTCATTCGTTTCATTGATGGTGCATATTTACACTGTTGGCTATATGCATGACGATGATGGCTACACCAAGTTCTTTAGTTATATCTCATTGTTCACTTTCTCAATGTTTATGCTGGTCATGAGTAATAACTTCATGCAGTTGTTCTTTGGTTGGGAAGCAGTGGGCCTTGTTTCATACTTATTGATTGGTTTTTGGCATCATAAAGAATCAGCTGTTGAGGCCAACTTAAAAGCTTTCATAGTTAACCGTGTTGGTGACTTTGGCTTCTTATTAGGCATTGGTCTGGTGCTAGCTTTTAGTGGCTCACTTGATTATATGGAAGTATTTTCAAGCTTAGACAAGGTTGTGGGTCAATCACTATGGGGTGCGGACTTAATTACTGTTATTTGCCTATTGTTATTCGTAGGTGCAATGGGTAAATCAGCACAAGTACCATTACACGTTTGGCTGCCAGGCTCAATGGAAGGTCCAACACCAATTTCAGCACTCATTCACGCAGCGACCATGGTCACAGCCGGTATCTTTATGGTGTCACGTATGTCACCAATGTTTGAGCTTAGCGATGTAGCATTGACTGTGGTTATGGTAGTTGGCGCTATTACTGCCTTATTCATGGGTCTATTGGGCATTGTTCAAAACGATATTAAAAAAGTGGTGGCTTACTCTACGTTATCACAGTTAGGTTACATGACCGTTGCGTTAGGTGTGAGTGCTTATTCAGTGGCGATTTTCCACCTCATGACGCACGCCTTCTTTAAGGCTTTGTTATTCTTAGGTGCGGGCTCAGTGATTGTGGCGATGCATCATGAACAAGACATTCGTAAAATGGGTGGCCTGCGCAAGAAAATGCCAATCACTTATTGGACAGGCTTGATTGGTACGCTTGCTTTGATTGGTTTCCCAGGTTTTGCCGGCTTTTACTCAAAAGATATGATTATTGAAGCCGTACACTTCTCATCATTACCATATGCAGAATGGGTTTATTACGCTGTTGTTGCCGGTGTCTTTATTACCGCTTTCTATTCATTCAGAATGTTCTTTTTGGTATTCCATGGAAAATCACGCGTTGATCACCACACTGAAGAACATCTGCATGAGTCAGCGCCATCGATTACTTTCCCATTAATTGCGTTAGCAATTCCTTCAGCGGTGATTGGTTATTTCACCATCGATCCAATGTTATTTAACGGCTGGTTGGATAACGCCATTACCATTGATGCGGCTAAACATGTATCAATGACTGAACTATCAAAAATGTTCCATGGTGCGGCTGCAATGATTCCTCATGCGGTTCAAACACTACCATTCTGGATGATGGTCGGCGGTATTGTGGCTGCTTGGATATTGTCACTCTATCGCACACAGTGGGCTGACTGGATACAGAAAACCTTCCATCGAACTAACTACGCCTTGGAATCTTTATACGGATTTGATCGTTTCAATGAAATTGTCTTTGTTAATGGCGTCAAGAAATTGGGTAATTTGTTATGGAAAGTGTCTGATTCCATGCTGATTGACAAAATTTTAGTGAACGGCAGTGCAAGACTGGTTGGCTTTATTGGCTCTGTAGTTCGACCGATTCAAACTGGTTATGTTTATCATTATGCATTCTTCATGATTTTCAGTTTATTAATTATTTTAACTTGGGTGCTGTTTGCAGGCGATAACCCATTACTATCTATCGAGTTATAACTATGGAACTATTGAGTTTATTAATTTGGCTACCAATCTTAGGTGGCGCATTGGTTATCCTGATTGGTAATGATCGCGCTGAGACAGCAAAGTGGTTAAGTGTAGCAATCTCTGTTGTTATATTTGTGATGTCGTTAAGTCTTTATACAGATTTTGATAGCACAACACATCTGATGCAATTTGAAGAGAAAGCATCGTGGATTTCTTATTTTGATATCAACTACCATATTGGTGTTGATGGTATCTCGATGCCACTCATTATCTTAACAACGTTCTCAACCATTCTAGTCATTATTGCTGGCTGGGAAGTCATTACTCGTAGAACCGCACATTATATGGCGGCATTCTTAATGATGGAAGGCTTGATTATTGGTGTATTTTCATCGCTAGACGCAATTTTATTTTATGCCTTTTGGGAAGCGTCACTGATTCCAATGCTTTTAATCATTGGTATATGGGGTGGCGATAATCGTGTGTATGCCGCTATTAAGTTCTTCCTATATACATTCTTAGGTTCAGTAATGTTGTTGGTGTCGTTAATCTATATGTATACCAAAGGTGGTTCGTTTTCAATTCTAGATATGCATAATTTAAGCTTGACAGCGGCAGAGCAGGCGTGGATATTCTGGGCATTCTTTGTGGCATTCGCTGTAAAAGTTCCAATGTTCCCAGTACATACATGGCTACCAGACGCTCACGTACAAGCGCCTACTGGCGGTTCTGTGATTCTAGCAGCCATTATGTTAAAAATGGGTGGTTATGGCTTTTTTCGTTTTTCATTACCGATTACGCCAGATGCGTCTTTACAGTTCGCAGATGTAGTGATTGCCCTATCTCTCATTGCCATTGTTTATATTGGCTTTGTTGCCTTAGTGCAAAGAGACATGAAAAAGCTAATCGCTTATTCTTCGATTTCACACATGGGGTTTGTGACTTTGGGTGTATTTGCCTTGTTCTTTATTCTAAAAATGGGTGCAGATGGTAATATTGTATCAATCAATAGCGGTAGTGTTGAGGGTGCCCTGCTAGGGCTTGAAGGTGCTATGGTACAGATGATTTCACATGGATTTATTTCAGCTGCCATGTTCTTAGTGGTAGGTGTATTGTACGACCGTCTACATTCAAGAGAAATTTCAACATATGGCGGCGTGATAAACTCGATGCCTAAGTTCACCGGCTTTGCCGTACTGTTTGCGATGGCCAATGCTGGCTTGCCAGGCACATCCGGCTTTGTTGGTGAATTTATGGTGATCCTAGCTGCGCTTCAGGCCAATATTTGGTACGCGGTATTAGCGGCGACAACACTAATTGTTGGTGCAGCCTACACCTTATGGATGGTCAAGCGTGTATTCTGGGGTCCAATCACCAATCCAGCAGTAGAAAATTTGAACGATATTAATGGGCGCGAATTCTTTGTCTTGGCAATCTTGGCATTAGCAGTATTAATTATGGGTCTATATCCACAGCCAGTAATTGAAGCTATGCACAGCTCAATTGAACACTTATTAAATCAAGCATTAACGTCTAAATTATGATGAATACATTCCAATTTGATACAGCGTCGTTACTGGTAGCTTTGCCAGAAATCTTTTTATTAAGCTCGATTGTAGTGATACTGCTGTTAGATATTTTCTTAACCAAAGGATTTAAGCAAGTTACTTATTACTTAACGCAAGCAAGCTTACTAATGACAGGTATTTTGTCATACAGTCTAATTGGACAGCCAGAGACACTTATCTTTAGTAATTCATTTGTAATGGATGATATGGCCTCGGTATTCAAAGTCTTTATGATGGGCGCTGCGATGGTGGCAATGGTGTATTCTCGTCACTACTTAACCCAGCACTCCTTGTTTAGAGGTGAGTATTTCATCTTAGTATTGTTATCAATCCTAGGCATGATGGTCATGGTATCAGGCTATAGCTTACTAACATTGTATCTAGGGCTTGAAATTTTGTCATTATCACTCTATACCTTGATTGCCATTGCACGTAAAAGATCAGGTGCAATTGAAGCGGCACTTAAATACTTTGTACTGGGTGCAATTGCATCAGGCCTATTGCTTTATGGTATGAGTATGATTTACGGCATTAGTGGCAGTCTTAATATTATCGATATCGCTGCGTTTGCATCTGATGCAAATCTTGGCTCAAGAGAAACATTAATCATTAACTTTGGCCTAGTGTTCTTAGTCATTGGTATTGCCTTTAAACTTGGCGCTGTACCCTTCCATATGTGGGTGCCAGATGTATATGAAGGCTCGCCAACCTCAGTGACTATGTTTATCTCGACTGTTCCAAAGATCGCTGCTGTTGCTATGTTAGTGCGCTTATTGGTTGATGGCCTAGGCTCAATGCACGCTTACTGGTCTGATCTGTTTATGGTCTTAGCATTATTATCGATTGCACTAGGTTCAGTGGTCGCACTGATGCAAACCAACATCAAGCGCATGTTGGCGTATTCTACTATCTCTCATGTTGGCTTTGTTATGCTGGGTTTTGTTACCGGTGTGATCACCGGTTACGGTGCGGCGGTATTCTATATTTTGGTTTACGTACTAATGAGTTTAGCGGCATTTGGTATTATCATCTTATTGAATAAAAAAGGCTTTGAAGCAGATCAAATTTCTGACTACAAAGGCCTTAGTAAGCACTCGCCTTGGTTTGCATTGATGATGTTAGTCACCATGCTGTCGATGGCAGGTGTGCCACCCTTTATTGGTTTTTATTCAAAATTCTTTATCCTTCAACAAGTGATCTCTGCCGGCTTTGTAACCGTGGCGATTATCGCGGTTGTGTTTGCCGTGATTAGCGCGTACTATTATTTGCAAATCATTAAGTCGATGTACTTTAATGATGCCGAGCAAGAATTAACCATTACCGCACCAATGGACATGAAGCTTATTCTATCCATCAATGCAGTATTGATTTTAGTTATCGGCATCTTCCCAGATTTTTGGATGAAACTGGCAATCTCATTGTTCTAACAGTGCATTTGTAAAATTTCCGAAATTTTATAGATAGTCTTGCAAACCCTTGATCTAGAAGCTTAAATCAAGGGTTTTTTGTTTAAAAACAGCTATATTAGTGCATTTTAGAGGTTGGTAACACTTCCCTCTATGAGGGTCGGGTTAATACTGAAAATTTCTAATATTTTATTGATTGCTAATAGCAATACCGCCTAACTTATTGACCCGCTTCCAGGCATGTCCGTAAATCACCTCATAAGTGGCGGGCAGTTTGCCTTCGGCACGATAAGATTCATACATTTTAATCATTAGTTGAAATTTGTCTTTTCCCATGAGGGATTTTGAGCGAGCACTGACTGTTTGTGCACCAATGACTTTGAGGTCTCTAAGTAAGTCAGTAACCGTTTGATAGGTTAGGGTGAGTTTTTCCATTTCCATTACCGGTGATTGAAATCCAGCGCCGAGCATTTGATCACCAATATCATGCATATCAGTAAAGGTGTTAACATGAGTTTCGTTATCAACCACTGACCAGCTCTTTTTCAGCTCTTTAAGCGTATCTGGACCAAAGGTAGAGAATAGGATTAATCCGTCGTTTTTAAGTACTCTATGGATTTCTGAGAATAGTTGTTTTAGATCAGGACACCATTGCATCATTAAACTAGAAATAACCATATCAACACTATTATCAGCCAAGGGTAAATGATTAGCATCTGCGCAGATTTTGCTGTTTGCAAGATTATGTGCCAGTGATTGATGTGCAAAGTCTAGACAAACAAGTTGTGACTCTGGAAAGCGTTTAGACAATTGCTTGCTAAGCAACCCTGTGCCTGAACCGAGATCAAGAATAACATTTGATTTTCCGGAGATGACTTCTAGCTTAGCATCTAGGCGGCTGGCAATTTCTTTTTGTAAAAAAGCGTGTTCGTCATATTGAGAAGAGGCCTTGTTAAAAGCCGATCTTACTTGAGACATTGGTCAACCTTATTGGTAATATTTTGTATCAGGTTAAAATAATGAAGAGTGCCTTTGTCTAATGGGTAACCCATGATATCAATACTGACTGTGTTGATATCTAAACCTTCGGTTAATACATTGATTCGTTTTCTGGGTATTTCTGTGGTGCTGAGTAAACATTTTGTTTGCTGTTTTTGCATTGTATTTTTGGCCTTAAGTATTTTTTGAATACTTAATCGATCACCATGCAATTGCGTAACAATAGTCGGTTTTTGTAGATTATTGGCTTTGGAAAAGTATTCAAATGTATTTGAGAACGCCGCAATTTGTGTCGTGCCGTGTTTAGAAAGTTGTTGACTAATGCTATGCTTGAGTTGATCTAATTTTTGGTTAAGCAAGATTAGATTTTTTTGATAAGTGGCAGCATTATCTATATCTATCTGAGCAAGTCTTTCAACAAGCATCTCTGAAAATCGCTGCATACGGCTAATATCCAACCAAGTGTGGTGATTGGTAATGTCATTATCATTGACGACCAGTTGTTTGTTATTGTCGATACCGCTTAAGACCTTGACAAGACCTGTTTCAAAATTAGGGTGGATAGAAATAACCAAATCTGCTTTATCCAATAAAGATAATTGCGAGGGCTTGAGATGGAAGTAGTGTGCAGATTGTTGACTATCTAATAATAGACTTGGCGTAGTGACACCTTGAGTTAACAGACTAACAATGGAATGAATTGGCTTGATACTAACGACAATATTCGGACTAGCAAAAGCGTTGGTAATAGATAACAGAGTAATAAAAAACAGGCGAAAAATCATGTGGGTGATTATACCCGTAGCATTGATTACTTTTGACAGACAAAAATTACACGTTTTGGTGCGGGTAAACCTTCGATGGTAAGGTTGTCATCATTCGGATCTAAAAAATCTTGAAGTGACTGGGTGTTATCTCCAATCCAATGGGTGGCGCGCTGTTCTTCAGGCGTGGTTTTGGTGACGTCTACCAACTTAATATCACTAAAACCAGCCTGCTCCAGCCAAGTATGCAATGTGTCTGTTGATGGCAAACACCAAACGTTACGCATTCTAGCGTAGCGATCTTCAGGAATGATTTGATCGCCATGCTTATTATCAATAACTAGAGTTTCTAAAACGAGCTCACCTCCTTTTGTCATCACATTTTTAAGTTGTTGTAAATGCAGACTATGGTCTTTTTGATGGTAGAGCACCCCCATAGAAAACACGGTATCGAATATAGATTCATTCGGCATTTGTTCTAGCTTTAATGGCAATATAAAAGCATTTGGCGGGCTGCTAATCAGTGAGCGTATGGCTTGGAATTGGTAATTAAATAATAAGAACGGTTCGATTCCTAATGCAATGTTAGCGCCAGCTAGTGCCATCAAGTAAGTAAAGTAGCCATTGCCAGAGCCAACATCAAGCACAGCCTTACCTTTGAGTGATTTAATGTGAGGCGCCACTCTGTCCCATTTCATATCACCACGCCATTCGCTATCGAGTTGCAAGTCTCCAATTTGATAGGGGCCTTTGCGCCAAGGCATCAGCTGTTTAAAAGCAGATTCTAATTGTTTTTTGTCAATGGCTTGTGAATTAATTTTAAGATAAGGCGAGGCGTATTGAACTCCCCCTTGCGGTTGGGTTTTAATGGATTCAATCGCCTTTACCCATTTGGGGATATTGCCATTATTAACCGAGAATGCTTGCTCTGACAATTCAACAAGTTGCACACATAAAGGTGATAATTTTGATTCAAGGCATTGTTTGGAAAAATCGTTAAGCATAAACATTTGTGATTAAAAATAAGTAGTATAAAATATAGAATCAAAGAGGGGAGAAGTCAACTTTTAACAACTTTTAACTTTATCGGAGATATGAAAATAATGAAAAATACTTTAAGTTTTGTAGCAGCATTTGCTTTAGCAACTAGCGTAATGGCAGGTGGCGATGACCGTGATGTAGGACCAGTTGAGTCGTTTGATGAAATCGCACCCATTGCTGAACCGGTTGCTGATCAAACAGTTGTGGGTAATCAAGATCCGCAAGAGTTAGTGTTAGGCACAACACCGGCTGGCATTCCAGTCACTAAGGTGGCACATATTGCTTGTAAAGATAAGCTCGGCTTATCTGATGAAAATATTGCCCGATTCATGGATGCGTTAGCTGGTGGTTCTGTTTACAATACGGGCCCGATTGATGCAATGGGTACCTTGTTCTCACCAAACAGATGGGCAGATTACTACACTTGTGTTGAAGAATTTAAATAAGCTAATTATTTAAATCAATAAAAAAGCCCGCATTGCGGGCTTTTTTATTGTCTGTTAGACGCTGATTTAGATTTCAAGTAAAGCATTTTCTTTTTCATTGAGTTTATCATCGACTAATTTCACGTGATCATCGGTAATTTTTTGAATGTTGTCTTCTGCTTTACGCGATTCATCTTCTGAGATCTCTTTTTCTTTTAACAGTTCTTTAAAATCAGAGTTAGCATCACGTCGAATATTGCGAATAGCAACTTTGGCTTGTTCGGCCTCGTCTTTAACCACACGTACTAATTCACGACGACGCTCTTCAGTGAGTGGCGGTAGAGGGATGCGCATTACTTGACCGACTGTTTGTGGATTAAGGCCTAAATCAGACATCATGATGGCTTTTTCAACGACAGCCACCATGTCTTTTTCCCATGGTGACACCTTAAGAGTGCGTGAATCCTCAGCATTGATATTAGCCACTTGTGAGATAGGCACCATTGAGCCGTAATAATCAACTTGGATTTGCTCGAGTAGGGACGGATGGGCGCGACCCGCACGAATTTTACTGAATGCATTTTCTAGAGAGGCGATGGTTTTATTCATACGCTCATTAGCATCTTGTTGAATTTCATTTAACATATTATTCCTCTGATTATTGCTAGCCTATAATGGTGCCTAGCGATTCACCTTTTAAAATATTAGACAAGGTCTTTGGATCTTCGAGCATGCTGAAGACGCAGATTTCTAACTTGTGTTCACGACACAAAGCAAAAGCAGCTGTGTCCATAATTTGAAGATTTTTTTCAATGGCTTCATCAAAGCTCAATGAGTCGTAACGAGTCGCATCAGGATTTTTCATTGGGTCGTCGGTATAGACACCATCTACTTTGGTGGCTTTAAAGACGATATCAGCACCAATTTCAATACCACGTAGCACAGCGCCAGTATCTGTAGTGAAGCAAGGGCTACCTGTCCCTGCTGAAAAAATAACCACTTTGCCTTCGCTAAGTGCTTGCTTGGCTTTGTTGTGATCAACTGGATCACAAACACCACCACCAATTGGAAAGCCTGACATAACCAGTGCATCAATCCCGGATTGTTTGCAAGCATCTGCAATGGCCAAAGCATTAATGACGGTAGCCAACATGCCCATATGATCGCCAGTGACGCGGTTCATGCCCGCCTCAGCTAATGCCGCCCCTCTAAAAATATTGCCACCACCAACAACAATACCCACCTCAACTTTTTGATCAAGTGCGGATTGGATAATACTAATAACTTTACTTAGTGTGTCGGGATCAACAGTATTTTCAGTGTTGGCCAAAGCCTCACCACTGAGTTTTAATAAGATGCGTTTGTATTTGCTCATTCTTAACAGAGTCGTTAAATTATTTTAGATTTTACATTGCGTGAGCGTTATAATGAACCCTTTGTCCGACATATTTTTATCACATTAGAATGGATCATATTAGCATTCGTGGCGCCAGAGTCCACAACTTAAAAAATATCGATATCGATATCCCCAGAAACAAGCTGGTTGTTATTACCGGATTATCTGGTTCAGGTAAGTCATCATTGGCTTTCGATACAATTTATGCTGAAGGTCAGCGCCGTTACGTAGAATCTTTATCGGCTTATGCACGCCAGTTTTTATCCTTGATGGAAAAGCCTGATGTGGATCATATTGAAGGCTTGTCTCCGGCGATTTCTATCGAGCAAAAAGCCACTTCGCATAATCCACGTTCTACCGTTGGCACCATTACTGAAATTTATGATTATTTAAGATTGTTGTTTGCCCGTGCCGGCATGCCAAAATGCCCCGAACATAAAATCGATTTAGTCTCGCAAACCGTCTCACAGATGGTGGATGGAATCATGGCTTTACCCGAAGGCACTAAGATTATGTTACTCGCGCCTGTGGTGCAAAATCGTAAGGGCAGTCATAAAAAAATGCTTGAAGAGTTGTCACATCAGGGTTTTTTACGTGCACGTGTTGATGGAGAGATTGTGTATCTGGACGACATGAGCGAACTTGATGGTAAAACGCATCACACCATTGAGATTGTGGTTGATCGTCTTAAGGTTAGAAAAGATATTACTTCTCGCTTGTCTGAGTCTTTAGAAACAGCCTTAAATTTAAGTGCGGGCTTGGTGCGTATTGCGTCAATGGACAGTGAGACAGAGCAAGAAGAATTGGTGTTTTCAGCTAAGTTTTCTTGTATTGAGTGCGGATATTCTTTAGAAGAGTTAGAGCCAAGATTGTTTTCATTTAACAACCCAGTTGGCGCTTGCCCAAGTTGTGATGGACTGGGTGTTAGAGATGTTTTTGATGAAGATAAAGTGGTGGCCAATCCTGAAATGAGTTTGGCCGATGGTGCAATTTATGGCTGGGGTCGATCGAATGCTTATTTTTATCAAATTTTAATGTTGGTCGGGCAATATTATGGCTTTAGTATTGACACCCCGTATGAATTATTGAGTGATGAGCATAAGCACATTGTCTTGTATGGCAGCGGTGAAGATGAAATCGACTTTTCAAAAATTAAGGGACGCAAGGGTTGGGCAAACAAAGCCAAGCCATTTGACGGTGTTATTCCAAGAATGATGCGTCGTTACGAAGAAAGCGAAATTCGATCTGTACGTGAAGAATTGTCACGTTATGTGGTCACTAAAGATTGCGCTAGTTGCGAAGGGGATCGACTAAACGAGTCTGCCAGAAATGTGTTTATTGGCGGTTACAATTTATCGCATATTACCAAACTATCCATTGCCAATATTTATGAGTTTTTTAAAGATTTAAAGTTGGAAGGTGCCCGCGGTAAAATTGCCGATAAAATTTTAAAAGAAATCATTCAGCGTTTAGAATTTTTGATTAATGTCGGTTTGGAATATTTAAGTTTAGAGCGCCGTTCTAGTACTTTGTCCGGCGGTGAGGCACAACGCATTCGCTTGGCTAGCCAAATAGGTGCGGGCTTAATGGGTGTTTTGTATGTCTTGGATGAGCCGTCAATTGGTCTTCATCAGCGAGATAATGAAAAGCTGTTAAACACGTTAACTTATTTGCGAGATATTGGTAATACAGTGATTGTAGTAGAGCATGATGAAGATGCGATTAATCAGGCAGATCATGTAATTGATATCGGCCCAGGTGCAGGTAAACATGGTGGTGAAATTATTGCTTGTGGTACGCCACAAGAAATCAGAGACAATCCTAAATCCCTCACTGGTGACTACCTTAGTGGTCGTCAGAGTATTGCGATTCCGAATGAGCGAAAAACTGCACAAAACTGGCTTAAGATCCGAGGCGCTTCAGGCAATAATCTTGATCAAGTTGATTTGTCAATTCCAGTCGGTGTGCTTACCTGTATCACCGGTGTTTCAGGCTCTGGAAAATCCACCTTGATTAACGATACGCTATACGCTTTAGCGGCTAGAGAGTTGAACCGTGCACAAACAACACCTGCACCTCACACTTCTGTTGAGGGGCTTGGATATTTTGACAAGGTGGTTAATATTGATCAAAGTCCAATTGGCCGTACACCACGTTCAAACCCGGCAACTTACACTGGTGTGTTTTCATTGGTTCGTGATTTGTTTTCTCAAACTCTAGAGGCGCGTTCACGCGGTTATAAAGCTGGGCGCTTTAGTTTTAATGTTAAAGGCGGACGTTGTGAAGCTTGTAAGGGTGATGGCTTGATCAAGGTGG
>OFBH01000028.1_pt1 | contig 12199 bp, 9 predicted proteins | sample 1520511 | NCBI WGS metagenome assembly OFBH01 (sample SAMEA3696448, study PRJEB22514) | metagenome | biome: water; feature: marine; material: hydrothermal vent | place: Pacific Ocean | collected 2014-08-15 | depth 1539 m | reverse complement strand
GATTTAGGTTCCAGTGTCGCAAGACGTGAGAGTTCGAGTCTCTCCTTCCGCACCAAATTTAACGAATCAGGATGTCTCAGGACATCCTTTTTTGTGCCTTAAATTCGTTGGTATCAAAGGGTTTTTAGATTGCAGCCATTCCAATCAATTCCAGCCAAAATCAATAAATCTCACGCCAACTAACATAGTTTCTGATTTTGACATTAGTATAGTTTTTTATGGAAAACCCCTTTATTGGAGAGGTTTTTTATGTCTTATTGGTGCAAGTATTTTTTAAGTATAATTTCAGCTAAAACTAGTTTGGTGTAAGAGGGTCGAATAGAGACCGGCTAGTATATAAATTAGCATGAAATTCAATATGAATACAATCATTCAACATAGTGGAAATCTAGAAATTGCCACAAAAATTGCCACGAAATATGATTGCGATTTCAAACGCTATAATTCACATATTCGTTTTCATACCGACCAACAGATTGACCTGGATGAGTTAAGACAAACTTACCAGATTGATTTTAATTATCTACCTAATTCCTTTGATTTTCAAAAGGTTGCCATATTTATTAGCGACATGGATTCAACTTTAATTAATATTGAGTGTATTGATGAGATTGCTGATTTTGCCAATATAAAACCTCAAGTGGCTGCAATTACTGAGCTTGCTATGCAAGGAAAGCTAGACTTTAATGCTTCACTGATTGAACGAGTGGCATTATTAAAAGGGCTTAATGTATCGGTGTTAGATCAAGTGTATACCGAGCGACTACAAGTTAACCCTGGTGGCGTAGAGTTGATCCAATTTTTAAAAGCTAAAGGGGTAAAGAGTGCAGTTGTTTCTGGCGGGTTTACTTATTTTACTAATCGATTAGCCAAAGATATTGGTCTTGACCATGCTCGTGCTAATAATCTAAATATACAGAACAACCAATTAATAGGCACAATACAAGGTGATATTATTAATGCAACAGCCAAGGCTGAATTTGTAAATGAATTGTGTAATCAATATGCGGTTTCTCCTGAGCAAGTCATTGCGATAGGAGATGGTGCAAATGACCTGGAGATGATGTCAATAGCAGGATTGTCAATTGCGTATCACGCTAAACCATTAGTGGTAAAAAAAGCAGATATAGTTATCAGCTATGGTGGTTTAGATAATATAATGGATTTTTTTTAAATTAAATCACTATGTTAGTTGAGGTTGGACATTTTTCACTTATTCTTGCATTAGCGTTTGCACTGTTACAAGTCAGTTTGCCTACAATAGGATTTATTAAGAATAATTCAGCATTGACACAACTGGCTAAACCTCTATTGTGGGGTCAGTTTTTTTGGATCGTTGTTTCATTTGCAATCTTAATGAATGCCTTTGTTGTTGATGATTTTTCAGTCAAATATGTGGCCAATAATTCCAATACAGAATTGCCTGATATTTTTAAAATATCAGCTGTTTGGGGTGCACATGAAGGATCCTTATTATTGTGGGCAATGATTTTGGCAGGCTGGAGTGTTGCAGTCTCAATCTTTTCTAAGCGCTTACCTAATGAAGTAATTAATCACATCTTAATTGTATTGGGTTTTATTAGTATTGGATTTCTATTGTTTTTATTAATGACATCTAATCCATTTGAACGTTTAGATATAGTGCCTTTACAAGGGCGAGAGCTCAATCCTTTGTTGCAAGATTTTGGCTTGATTATTCACCCACCGATGTTGTATATGGGCTATGTCGGTATGGCCATTCCTTTTGCTTTTGTATTGTCGTCATTGGTTCGTGGACAGTTGGATTCTACTTGGCTTCGATGGTCTAGACCTTGGACGTTGGTGGCTTGGGCGTTTTTAACTTTTGGCATTACTCTAGGATCTTGGTGGGCGTATTATGAGTTAGGCTGGGGCGGCTGGTGGTTCTGGGATCCGGTAGAAAACGCCTCCTTTATGCCTTGGCTAGTAGCAACCGCATTGGTGCACTCTTTAAGTGTAAGTGAAAAGCGTGGTGCATTCAAGCATTGGACAGTATTGCTGGCCATTTCTGGCTTTTCTTTAAGCTTGTTAGGCACATTTTTAGTGCGGTCAGGCATCCTAACCTCCGTTCATTCATTCGCTGCAGACCCTGCTAGAGGTTTGTTTATTCTAGTGTTTTTGATTATTGTGGTTGGTAGTTCGTTGGCTTTATATGCTTGGCGTGCAAATTTGATGCGCAGTAGCAATACGTTTGCACCATTGTCTCGTGAGAGCGGTTTATTGATAAACAATATCTTGTTTGTTGCGGCAATGCTTAGTGTGTTTTTAGGTACGCTTTACCCACTGCTGTTAGATTCATTAGGTCTGGGAAAAATTTCAGTAGGTGCGCCTTATTTTGATGCGGTATTTATACCCATTATGATTCCAGCGGTTATGGTTATGGTGATAGGGCCGTTTTTACGCTGGAAAAAAGATTCCTTACAGAGGACGGGCGGGCTATTGAAAAAAGTTTGGGCCGGTGTCGCGTTATTGTTTGTAATCGCTGTTTTCTTAACTGACAATATTTTTGTTTTATTGGCAGTATTTCTATTTATCTGGATTGTCTTGCATTCATTGGTTTTGCTTGTTCAAAGGTTTAATCAAAAATCCAAACCAAGTACTGCATTTATTGGTATGATTTTGGCGCATGTTGGTATTGCAGTCTTCTTACTGGGTGCGACTGTAACAACACAATATGGTGTTGAAAAAGACATTAAGATGGAGCTAAATGAGACGGTAGATATTGAAGGCTATCAATTCACTTTCAAAGGCGTTGAGAGCTTTTCTCATCAAAATTATCAGGGCCATAAAGGCACGGTTGACGTTACATATGATGGTGAATATATCGCAACGTTAAAACCGGAAAAGCGCCAATATGTAACGGGTATGCCAATGACAGAGGCGTCTATAGATCCATCTCTTTATCGCGATCTATATGTGGCGCTTGGCGAATCTTTAGATGGAGAGGCTTGGAGTTTAAGGCTTTATTATAAGCCGCTTATTCGCTTGATTTGGTTGGGCGGGCTGTTTATTGTCTTTGGCGCCTTGTTGGCGGCATTTGATCGACGTTATCGTTTGCGAGTGAAGTCATGAGCATGTATATATGGTTTACGTTAATGGCGAGTTTGTCAGCAGTTTGGTTGATTTGGTTTTTATACCGTCCATTGCAAGGCAATGATCTCAATCTTCAAAAATCAAACATTGCATTAGGTAAGCAAAGACAAGCAGAGTTACAACAAGATTTAGAAAGAGATTTAATTGATGAAAGTTCTTTTGATCAAGCGCAAGATGAAATTACACAAACTTTAGCAATTGAATTAAATCAAACAACAAGTAATTCTTATGCGGGCAAAAAAAATCAAAAAAATCATGGGTCGTCTGTATTTGTTTTAATCTTTTTGTTGGTTTTTTCTTTTGCAGCTTATGATGCATTGACACCAGAAAAAAATGAGAAGACTAATTTATTAGAACAACAAGTGGCGTCATTAACTCTAGATGAGAGTTTGATCAAGTTAAAGAATCATTTAGATAAAAATCCTGACGATGCTAAATCATGGCAAATTCTTGGGCTGACTTATTTTGAGTTAGACAACCTAAATGATTCGTTAAAAGCATATGAAATGTCTCACCAATTAGATTCAAACAATGTGAGGACATTGGTTGAGTATGCAACAACATTGGCTCGTTTAAAAGAAGGGAGTTTTACTGGTAAGCCGACCGAATTGGTTGAGAAGGCGCTGGCTATTAACCCAAATTCAATTGATGCGATTTACTTAATTGGCCTAATTGCGGCTAACCAACAAGATTTTTCTACAGCTGAAAAGCAATGGAAACAAGCTTTAATGCTGTTATCTTTGACAGATCCTAATCGTCAAGCCATTCAGCAAATGCTAGAACAAGTGCAAAGCATGACAACACCAAGATCTCAATCCACTCAAGGTGGCTTGATGGTTGATGTGATTATTCCTGAGACGCTTATGCGTGAACGCTCAGAAAATGACTATTTGATGGTTTATGCTAAAGCTGCAACAGGCATGCCTATGCCGATTGCAATTGAAAAAATACGCCTAAAAGACTTTACTGGCAGGGTGATATTATCAGACGACAATTCAATAATGCCATCTCGCTTATTGTCACAGGCTAAGCAAATTATTGTGGTCGCAAGGATTAGCCAGTCTGGTAGCGCTATGAAACAGTCGGAAGATGTAGATTTTGCCAGTGATCCTTTTGAGTTGGAAGGCACCTCTAGAGTTTCATTAGACATGACACCTCAGACTGAGGCAGATAAGCCACTACCCACTAAAGACAGTATTCAAAGTTTAGAGCAAAAGATTAAAGACAATCCTAAAGATGTTCAATCATGGGTGTTGTTGGGGTACTCCTATATTTCTATTGGTAAAAATAAAGCGGGTATTGAAGCATACAATAAAGCCAGAGCGCTTAAGCCAGATGACGTTAATTTACTTATTGAAAATGCTTCTGTGCTTGCGCAATTGCAAAATGATCAATTTCTAGGTGAGCCAATTAAGCTGATTAATCAAGTGCTAAAGCTTGAGCCTAATAATGTTGAAGCGCTGTGGAGACAGGGTTTGTATCAGTATCAGCAGAACGACATAGATACAGCTATTAACACTTGGGAAAACACATTGTCATTAATGCCAGGCCAGTCTTCAGCAAAAATTGCTTTAATGAAAACACTGGTAACAGTTAAAGAGAGACATTCTAAGATAACTCAGAAAGATGAAAAGGTAAAACTTATAGTGCAGGTTGAAATTGATCAAGCCATTTTACAAAATAGACCGAAGGGTGGTGATTTTATTATGGTTTATGTACGCGCAGCTAGTGGCATGCCAATTCCAATTGCCATTGAAAAGTTACGTTTAAAAGATTTTAAGGGTCAAGTTGTTTTGTCAGACAACAATTCGGTCATGCCATCTCGTTTGTTGTCACAAGCAGATAAAATTATAGCGATTGCGCGTATCAGTAAGACAGGAAAAGCGATAAAACAAGCAGACGATATTGAGGTAAGAAGTCAGCCTTTCTCTTTGAAAAATACCGCTAAAATAAGCTTAAACATTAAATAGAATTTTCCACATGTCAGAAACTATTGAGCTTGCCAAGTTATTACTTTCCAAGCCATCTTTAACGCCGCTCGATAAAGGTTGTCAGACATTGATGACTGATCGACTATCTAAGGTAGATTTCAAGATTGAGCAATTAAAATTTGGCGAGGTCGAAAACTTCTGGGCGTCACGAGGTGATACATCGCCTGTGTTTGTTTTTGCAGGACATACCGATGTTGTGCCAGTTGGTTTGGATTGGCAAACAGATCCGTTCAAGCCAGAAATCATAGATGGCATGTTGTATGCTCGGGGTGCGGCAGATATGAAGGGCTCACTTGCGGCGATGGTTGTTGCAACTGAACGATTTGTTACAGACTTCCCTAATCATCAAGGTACTATTGGTTTTTTAATTACCTCAGATGAAGAGGGTCCAGCAGTTGATGGCACGGTTAAAGTCTGCGAATATTTAAATAATAAAAACCAAGCGGTTGATTATTGTTTGGTGGGTGAACCATCTTCAACTAATCAATTAGGTGATGTGATTAAAAATGGTCGTCGTGGTTCTCTCAATGGTCGTTTAACGATAATTGGCAAACAAGGCCATATTGCCTACCCACATTTGGCTGATAACCCAATTCACCTAGCCATACCTGCACTGGGTACATTGTGTAATGAATTATGGGATAAGGGTAACGAATATTTCCCTGCCACTAGTTTTCAAATCTCTAATATTCATGCCGGCACTGGTGTAACCAATGTGATTCCAGGCGAAACTGAAGTTGTCTTTAATTTTAGATATTCAACCGAGTCTACTCATGAAGGCTTACAACAAAGAGTGTTAAATATTCTGGATAAGTACAATCTTGACTATAAGATCAATTGGGAGCATTCAGGCTATCCATTTTTAACTCCTAAAGGTGATTTGGTTAGTAGCTGTGTAGATGCGATTAAAACCGTTAAAGGTATTGATGCAGAATTGTCGACTTCAGGCGGAACTTCGGATGGACGATTTATTGCGCCAATGCTAGATGCTCAAGTTGTTGAACTAGGTCCTTTAAATGCAACCATTCATCAAGTTGATGAATGTGTCAGTGTGCAAGATTTAGATGATTTGACTGATATTTATTATCAGATCCTTAAAAACATACTGGCATAAAAATGCAGTTTGATGTAATCACTTTATTTCCTGAAATGTTTTCAGCGATTAAAGACGAAGGAGTGATTGCGCGCAGTATTAAAAAATCATTACTGTCTGTTAACACATATCAGCTCCGAGATTTTAGCGACAATAAGCATAGGAATATTGATGACAAGCCTTATGGTGGTGGAGCAGGCATGGTGATGCAAGTTAAACCAATACGTGATTGTATTAACAAAATTAAGCAAGACAAGCCCAAGACAAAAGTCATTTATTTATCACCGCAAGGTAAAAAACTTACTCATAAGATAGCCAAACAGTTGTCAGCATTAGATTCAATTACATTATTATGTGGGCGTTATGAAGGTGTAGATGAGCGTGTGATTGAGCATGATGTTGATATGGAAATCTCGATTGGTGATTATGTGATTAGTGGTGGCGAGTTAGCAGCCATGGTTTTAATTGATGCTGTGAGTCGACAAATTCCAGGTGTGCTTGGTAATCAAGATTCTTTAAATGATTCGTTTGCTAATGGATTACTGGATTACCCACATTACACCCGGCCAGAAGAAGTTGATGGCCAGATAGTGCCTGAAGTTTTACTCAGTGGTCATCAGGCTAATATCGATGCTTGGCGACAGTCCCAAGCCATTCAAAACACTCAAAAAAAACGCAAAGACCTGGTTAAAAAGTAAAGACTACCTCTTAAATTTCTTGTCTATAATGAACTTTAGTTATTTTGCAACGGCGCAAGATATTGAATAAGCATAGCTGCTAAACAAGTTGCTCACGTGGGCGTTTTATATTTAAGTTAATGAAAACTTAATCAAGGGAGAGAACTATGAAATTTGTAACAGCAATTCTTCGACCACATCAATTAGATGATGTGAGAGAAGCTTTATTAGATGCCGGTGTCACCGGCATTACCGTCACTGAAGTTAAAGGCTTTGGTCGTCAAAAAGGCCACACAGAAATGTATCGTGGCTCAGAGTATCAAGTTGCTTTTTTGCCTAAAGTTAAATTAGAAATTGCAATTTCAGCATCGAAGCTCGATGGTGTGATTGAGGTGATTACCAATGTTGCCAATTCTGGCAAAGTAGGTGATGGCAAGATTTTTGTTAATAATTTAGAAAAAGTAATCCGTATTCGCACTGGCGAAATAAATCAAGACACCCTTTAAGTAATAAGTAATAAAAAAGCTACAATTTTTAAGTTAAATTAAACCCAATCAAACTCGGATCTTACTTTGTTTTTAGCGGTTTTTTTACGCCTAAAAAATAGGTTTCGTATATAATCTTGGTAATTATTAGTAATATTTAATTTGATGCGTATTAATCACTCTTTAACTGGCTCTATGGTCGCCTTAATTACCCCGATGTTTGAGGATGGATCGGTAGATTTTGGTGCGCTCGAAGCTTTAGTTGAATTTCATATTGATGCCGGCACTCGTGCTATTATCTCTATGGGAACAACGGGTGAATCGGCAACACTTAATCATACTGAACATGTTGAAGTCATGCGAAAAACGGTCGAATTTTCTAAAGGCAGAATCTCAATTATTGCAGGTACAGGGGCTAATTCAACCACTGAAGCAATTACACTGACTAAAGCTGCAAAAGAGATCGGTGCTGATGCATGTTTACTAGTGACACCATATTACAACAAGCCAACTCAAGAAGGCTTATACCAGCATTACAAAGCCATTGCTGAGGCAGTCGATATTGACCAGATTTTGTACAATGTGCCAGGCAGAACGGCAGTAGATTTATCAGTGGAAACTGCAGTGCGTCTTTCTTCTATTGATAATATCATTGGCATTAAGGATGCAACAGGTGATTTAGCGGTGGCTAAGGCGCTAATAGACCAATGCCCTGATGATTTCTTACTCTATAGTGGTGATGATGCTACAGCCGTTGAGTTTATTTTAATGGGTGGTCATGGCGGTATTTCTGTGAGCGCAAATGTTGCTCCTAAAGCGGTTTCAGATGCTTATAATGCCGCTATGAATGGCGATCAGAATTCAGCAGAAACTATTAATTCAACACTCATTGGTTTGCACCAGCATCTATTTATTGAGTCGAATCCAATTCCAGTTAAATGGGCGTTATTTAAAATGAAAAAATGTGAAGGAGGTATTCGTCTACCACTCACCAAATTATCACAAGAGGCTCAAGTAGTATTAGAGCAAGATCTATTATCATTGGGGGTTATATAAAATGTTGGTTAAATTATCAGGTGTTTTTCTCGTATTATTTTTGAGTGGCTGTGTGTCGCTTGGTGGAAGTGATAAAACTGAAGAAGAAAAACAAAGAGAGGCTTTTATTGACAAGAAGATTAATTATTATTCAGATAAGACCGTTTCTTCTTTAGATATTCCGCCAGACCTTACAACGCCTAGCTCACAAAAAGCATTTAAGTTAAGTGAATATGTTGACAATGTTCAAGAAGATACAATTAGTTTTAATAAAAATAAAGCCGCCACTCAAGAGAACGAAGAGTCGGCTAATATTTTAAAAACACCATCAAATATTAAAGTTAAAAAATCAGGTAAACGTCGCTGGTTAGTTGTTGATAAAAAGCCAGATGTCGTATGGGATTTATCAAAAAGTTTCTTGAAATCTCGTGGTTTTTCTATTAAGAAAATTAATAAAAAAATTGGCTTGATAGAAACTGACTTTTTAGAAAATCACGCTGAGATTCCAGATGAAAGTTTAGGCATGATTCGTAGTTTTATTAGCTCTAAACTTGGCGCTTATGTTCTTCCTACAGTTGACAAGTATCGAGTGCGCCTTGAGCCAATGAACAATGGCAAAAAAACAGCCCTATATTTATCATTAAGCTCGATGGAAGAGGTGGTAACTAATTCTGGTTCAAAGGATGAGAATACCATTTGGCAAGCACGTCCTAAAGATCAGGGTTTAGAAACTACGATGTTATATGAATTTATGGTCTTTTTAGGTGGGGATGAGGCCAAGGCAAGAGATCAGATTGTTAAAGCTAAAGAGCAAGAAAAAATTGCAGTGAGTCTAGCGCAAGGTGTTGGTGGTTATGCAAAATTAGTATTTAAAATGAATCAGTATGACACTTGGAGTAATATGGGTTGGGCATTAGATCAGCTTGACATTGACATTGAGGATACCGATATTAAAGAAGGTAGTTTTTATATTAAAGTCGTTAGAACGCAAGATCGAGGCATTCTCTCAAGAATTTTTGGCGACAGTGCGATTAAACAGTCAATCCAAATACTAGTGAGAGAAGTGAATAGTAATACAACTGAAGTATATTTTAATGACATCTCTGAAGAGAACGAAAAAGAGACTGCTGACTTTAGTCATGAGTTCTTAGGAAATATTGCCAAACAGTTCTAATAGCCTAAATGGCATTACCCTCATCAATTATTAATCAAATCATCCAACAAGAGGTTTTGTTGGATGATTTATCAGATGATGATTTAGCAAGTTTTTGTCAAACTGCCAATCTGACTTATCGATCAGGCGAGCCAATTGTAAGTGATCAGGATTATGATTTCATTTATCTGCCTGCATTAAAACAAAGACTTCCACGTCATCCTTTATTGCAATCTATTGAGCCTGAGGGGCAAGGTTTTTCCGAAGAAAAAGTATTATTACCAGAAATAATGCTTTCTACCGACAAGGCTTATTCTTGGACAGAAATCAGTAAATGGATAGAGCGATTAGAAAAATCTGCTGTTGAGATCGGTCTAGAGCCATCCTTAATTGGAATAAAGGCCACACCTAAATTAGATGGTTTTGCCGGCTTTGATGATGGCACACGTCTTTACACGCGTGGAGATGGCAAAAAAGGTAGTGACATTACCCGCGTATTTGATCGGGGTCTGCAAGTCTATAACGATTCTGAGCGTGGACAGGGTGCAGGCGAGATTGTGGTTAAAAAAAGTTACTTTGAGATGCATTTATCACAAAATTATGAATATCCGCGCAATTTTCAAGCTAGTTTAATTAAAGAAAAATCATTGGATGTAAAGGCGCAACAAGCCATTTTAGATAAGGCGGCACTCTTTGTGCCTTTTACACAGCTACCTACTTGGTTAGGTGGTATTGATGAATTAAGCAATCAGTTTGAACGCATTGTAGAGGATGTACTATCTACCGTTGATTTTGATGTAGATGGTGTGGTATTTGAAGCGACTAATGACGACTTAAAAGTACAGATGGGTGCCAACCGTAAATTTCATCGTTGGCAAATTGCCTTTAAAGAGAATAAAGACAAGGCGCAAGTAAAGGTGTTATCAGTTACCCCTCAAGTGGGACGAACCGGCAAGATTACTCCTGTGGCAGAGTTAGAGCCAACACAATTGAGCGGCGCTAAAATTATGCGGGTAACAGGTCATCATTATGGCCTGGTCAAAGAGCAAGGGTTGGGATCGGGTAGTGTGATTGAGCTCACACGTTCTGGACTAGTGATTCCAAAAATTAATCGTGTCTTGAAATCAGCGCCTGTTGATATTCCTGAAAATTGCCCAAGTTGTGGCGAGAAATTACAATGGGAGTCTGATTTTTTGATGTGTATCAATCATACATCTTGCCCTGCTCAAGTGATTGGCAAGATGGAATATTTTTTTAAAATATTGGCTAATAACGATGGCTTTGGTATTGCCACCATTGAAAAGCTTTACGAACATGGTATTCGTAAAATTTCCCAAATTTATTCATTGAATGAAAGTGATTTAAGCGTTATGGGTTTTGGTGACAAAACCAGTGCAAATTTGGTTAATCAATTAAAACGATCAACCAATGAACAGATTGAAGATTGGCGTTTTTTAGCTGCATTTGGCGTGGGCAGATTGGGAATGGGTAATTGTGAAAATTTACTAAAATCAAATTCACTTGATGAAATATTTGAACTTGATTTGGAGCAGATATCTAACATTGATGGCTTTGCAGAGCTAACTGCGCAAATGATTGTAAATGGGCTGGGAATGATTAGATCTGAGTTTGATTTACTCAGTCAGCATCACTTTAATTTAGAAACGACAGTTTTGCAAAAAGATCTAACAGTATTTTCACATATTTTATTTGGAAAAAAAGTTGTTTTCACTGGCAAGATGAGCGTTGCTAGGGGGGAGATGCAAAAGCAGGCAAAATCTATTGGCATACAGATTGCCTCTAGTGTGAACTCTAAAACAGATTATTTAGTGATTGGACAAAATGTGGGCCAGAAGAAAATTGAAGATGCAAAAAAATTAGGTGTAGATACTGAAGAATTATTAATTCCTCAACCTGATACAGGGGAACAAGCTTTAGAAATAGCTGATACATTAATAAAATCAGGCTCTGTTTCAGTGTTGGTAGTAGACTCAGTTGCAGCACTAACACCAAGGGCTGAACTTGAAGGAGAAATGGGAGACCATCATGTAGGTCTTCAATCAAGATTAATGAGTCAAGCACTAAGAAAGCTAACAAGCTCAATTTCACGAACAAATACAATGGTTATTTTCATAAACCAAATAAGAATGAAAATCGGAGTAATGTTTGGAAGTCCTGAAACAACATCAGGAGGAAATGCATTAAAATTTTATTCTTCAGTGAGAATGGATATTAGAAGAATTGGAGCAATAAAAGATAAAGAGGAAATAATAGGAAATCAAACTAGAGTAAAAGTTGTAAAAAATAAAGTCGCACCTCCTTTTAGAATTGCCGAATTTGACATAATGTTCGGAAAAGGTATAAGTAGAGAAGGTGAAATACTCGATTACGGAGTAAAACTTGATATTATCGATAAAAGCGGCGCTTGGTTTAGTTACGGTGCTACGAAGCTCGGTCAGGGTAAAGAAAACGCAAAAGAGTATTTAAGAACCCATCCTGAACTTGCAAAAGAGATCGAGCAAAAAATCAAAGAAGCTTTAGACATGATTGAGAAAATGATTGAGGATGTAGAAGGCGATTATGAACAAGGTGTTCCCTGTTCATCTGAAAAGATTGAGGTTTTAGAGAACTAACAATAATTATAAAATTATTTA
>OFBH01000025.1_pt1 | contig 12469 bp, 13 predicted proteins | sample 1520511 | NCBI WGS metagenome assembly OFBH01 (sample SAMEA3696448, study PRJEB22514) | metagenome | biome: water; feature: marine; material: hydrothermal vent | place: Pacific Ocean | collected 2014-08-15 | depth 1539 m | reverse complement strand
ACTTCGGGTAATTTTTCTGCCAGTTGTAAATTATCAGGTAATTTGGCGCCACAAATACGGCCTGTATTTTGGTAATCTTTCCAACCAGAACCAATAATATAGCCACGAACAATTGCCTCTACCGCTAAAGGCTTGAGTTTTTTCACAATAATAGCACGACCTTCAACTTGTTGAATTTCAGCTGCGTTCAGTACATTGCTTAATGGTTCATGCGTTAAATGGTTGGGGATGATGTGTTGCGTTTTGTCGAACCAAAAGTTAGCCACACGGGTGAGCACTGCGCCTTTTTGACTGATTGGCGCATCAAAAACAACATCAAAGGCACTGAGGCGATCGGTAGTGACAATGAGCATACGCTTATCGTCAATATCATAAATATCGCGAACCTTACCTTTTTGGATTAGAGGCAGGCTAAGCGAGGTTTTGAAGAGTGTATCCAAGTGCGTTTCTGAGCGGAGGTAAATTGATATTATTTTAACCTTAATCTACAGCAATAGGGTGCTTGCGATTGTGCATATATTTACCTATATATGATAAAATACACGCACACCCTATGATGAAGAAAAACCTTTTAATTATCTTGTTATTAACCGCGCAATTTTCTTTAGCGTCGCCACTCTCTGATGGCGCGCTTCGTTTAATTCAAATTGGTAGCGAAATTGGTTCTCGTGATATTGTAATGAGAGGTCAATCCTTATTGTTAAAGGGTGCTTTTGATTTGTATGACCTGGATGCCTTGTATGAGTCTTCTAAACAGGTGCGACACGGCAGCACACTGATGGGGTATCCACCACATGAGCGCGGTGCTAACGAGATATTGATTAAACTAGTAAGACAAAGCTACGACCCTGCACTGTATGATTATGCACTAGATCTGCTTGATGGTAATAACGGCTTTGTTAAAAATGAGTTTTTAGCCCTCAATTTATTTGAAGAGTCTTTTGAGGTTCACGGCAATGCACACTCAGCTTTTATTGCAGCTGTGATTAGAAACGAATCTTTGGTACCAGGTACCAAAAAAACTCAGCGCATTGGCGAGCTTCTGGCCTTTGCAATTTTAAACAATATCAAGGGTGCAAAGAATTACCAAGCACAACGTGTTAATAGTGGACACTGGAAAACACTGAGACCCAATAGTTGGGGGGACTGGCTAAATAATCAGTAATTGTTTAGGGAGTTTAAGATTTTATTGGCTTTGTTTTTGAAGCGCCATAAATCGTCACGAGCCACGTTTTTTTGTTTTGGCAGTCTGTAAGTGAGTGGGTCTTGTCTTATGCCGTTATAGCGTAATTCGTAATGCAGGTGAGGCCCTGTTGAGCGCCCTGTTGAACCAACATAGCCAATTACTTGGCCTTTTTTGACTTTTGACGAAGGTTTGAGGCCGCGAGAAAATTTAGATAAATGACCATAGACCGTGGTGTAGTTGCTGCCATGTTTAATATATACAACATTGCCCAACGCACCCATTCGTTTTCGATGCTGGATTATCCCGCTGGCTACTGAATAAACAGGCGTTCCTCGTTTTGCAGCAAAATCAACCGCCCTATGGGGCTTCCAGGTTTTCAAAATAGGGTGAAAGCGTTTTCTTTGAAATTTAGAGCTGACTCGATCATACATTAGAGGCTCTCTTAAAAAAGAAGGGTACAACGACTTGCCATCAATATCGTAATAATTAGTTCGCCCATGTTTGTCAACATAGGCGAAGACGGCAACACGTTTGTTTGCGCCAAGGTAGATGAATGCGCTTGGATGAATGCCGCTGTTGCCAACAATAATAAAGCGGTCCCCTTTTTGCAGGTCTTTATTAAAATCAATTTTCCATGAAAATATGCGCACAATGTTGTCAATAATTTTTTGGCCGATATTGGCTTTTCGCGCATCATAATTTAATGAACGAGTAATTTCAATGGTGGAACGCTCAAATGCGTTGGCACCATGAGCCAATGCATTGCCTGTATTTAAAAGCCCCAAGGCGATAATTAAGAGTAAAGTGCGTTTAAGCATGTTGTTTAACAATTTGTGTAGCTGTTAAGCGCGCGCTTTGGTCGTTAGCGATAATCGCATCCAAGCTAGTGAGAGTTGTGTGTGGCACTTGGCTAAGTGTTTGTTCAATAACATTTGGGATGTCTAAGAATCTAATTTTACGATTTAAGAATGCATCAACGGCGACCTCATTAGCGGCGTTAATTGTACCCATAGCATTTCCACCTTGTTTTAGCGCTTCAAAGGCCAGCTTGAGACAAGCGAATTTTTCCAGGTCTGGCGTAAAGAATTCTAGTGGTGAGTTGTTAGCTAAGTCTAGTGGTGCAACGCCAGAGCTAATGCGCTGAGGATAAGCCATTGCATAGGAAATAACACTGCGCATATCAGGATTGCCTAGTTGCGATAAGGTGGAGCCGTCATTAAAATAAACCGAAGAATGAACAATGCTTTGTGGGTGCATAACCACATCAATTTGATCAGGCTTTAGGTTGAATAAATAATAAGCCTCAATTACTTCCAGTCCTTTGTTCATCATTGTAGCTGAATCAACTGAAATTTTGCGACCCATAGACCAGTTTGGGTGGGCACAAGCTTCATCAGGGGTTATTGATTGCAGCTTATTTAATGGCGTGTGTAAGAACGGGCCACCACTGGCAGTGAGTTGAATTTTACTAAGTCCTGAGCGACCACCCTGTAAACACTGAAAAATAGCGCTGTGTTCTGAATCAACAGGAATGAGCTCTGCACCAGAGTGCTTAACCGCATCCATAAAGATGTCACCCGCTAAGACCAGGGATTCTTTGTTGGCTAGCATGATACGTTTGCCCGCCTTGGCGGCCGCAAGCGCTGAGGACATGCCTGCAGCACCTACAATTGCCGCCATGACATAATCGGTTTGTTGGTGCGCGGCAATATCACACAAAGCTTGTTCACCACTGAGCACCTGAGTGTCATTATTGAGTGCAGCTTGTAATTTGTCAGCTGCTTCTTCATTCGTCATGACGGCATAAGTTGGCTGATATTGGCGACACAATTCAAGCATTACCTGCCAGTTGGTATTAGCACTAAGAGCAAAGATGTTAAATTGATTAGGGTGTTGGTCAACCACAGATAAAGTGCTTTTGCCAATCGATCCAGTGGCGCCTAAGAGGGTTATATTTTTCATAGTAGATTTAAGCCTAGTAGGAAAAACGGTGCTGCTGCGGTAAGGGAATCAATGCGGTCTAGTACGCCACCATGGCCGGGCAAAATGTTTCCGCTGTCTTTCATGCCAGATTCACGTTTAAACAAACTTTCAAATAAATCGCCTAAAACAGAAACACTAGCAACAACGATCGTTAGTATTAAATAGCCAAAATACTGCTCACTTGCAACGTTTTGGATTTGAAGAAACACTAGCATTACAACCAAGGCAAAACCAATACCACCCAAAACACCTTCGACAGATTTTCCAGGGCTGACTTTGGGTGCAAGCTTACGTTTGCCAAACTTTCTGCCTACAAAATAAGCACCAGAATCTGCTCCCCAAATGAGCAGCATTAACAGTAAGAAATATTCATCACCTTTTAAGTGTAAGTTGACCAGTGCAACCCACATAGGTGCTAACAGCAGCACACCACTCATTGATCGAATAATGCTGGAGCCAAACCAAGTTTGTGTGTGGTTGGGGTAGCTTAATACCCAAAACAAATTCAACCCCCACCAAGCAACAGAAATATAAAGCAGAACAGTTAGATTGTCTAGGTTTTGTGCATGACTGTTTGCAACCAGTGTGCAGCCAACAATAAACCCTGTTAATAAGGCCTTATTGATAGGCCGAGTGATTTTAATGAGTCGTGAAAACTCCCAAGCACCAAGCACAACGAAGACCAACAATAAGTAAGAAAAATAAGGTGTAGGCAAAGCAAATATTGCCCAAATGAAGGCGGGTGCTAAGACCAATGCAGTTAGGATTCTTTGGGCTAATCCACTTAGCATGCTTTGTCCTTGCGCTCGCCAAAACGGCGGTCGCGATGGTTAAAACTTTCAATGGCTTTATCGAGCTCTGTAGGCTTAAAGTCTGGCCACAAGGTGTCGGTAAAATACAGTTCGCTATAGGCGATCTCCCACAGTAAAAAGTTGCTAATTCTGAGCTCACCACTGGTACGAATTAATAAATCAACTTTCGGCTGATCTGCTAAGGATAAATACTGAGAAAAAGTATCAATATTAATGTCGTCAACGTTAATCTCATTATTGGCTGCACGTTTGGCAATTTGTTGTGCCGCCTGTGCAATGTCCCATTGGCCGCCATAGTTAGCAGCAATCACCAGAGTTAGGCCGGTGTTATTTGCCATTAGTGCTTGCGCATCAATGGCTGTTTGTTGTACTTCTTGGGGGAACAGATCAAGGTCTCCAATAATTTTGAGTTTGACGTTGTGTTTATTAAGCTTGTTAACCTCTTGTTTGAGCACACTTAAAAACAGCTTAAACAACAAAGACACCTCTTCATTTGAACGATTTTTGTTCTCACTACTAAAAGCAAATAACGTTAGTGTTTCGATACCCAATTTTCCACAATGTTTCACCACTTTACGTACGGCTTTAACCCCTTTTTGATGGCCTTGGATGCGAGGCAAGAAGCGTTTCGACGCCCAACGACCGTTGCCGTCCATAATAATTGCAATGTGTTTAGGGGTGTTCATGGGCGCTAATTATACCTATAGGTCGGCACCAGCCTTTTGAAAGTATAAATACGGTAAAATTACGCTTATGAGCCTAGCTAAAAGAATTATTCCTTGCCTTGATGTGCGTGATGGTCGCGTGGTTAAAGGTGTGCAATTTGTTGATATTAAAGATGCTGGCGACCCTATTGAGGTGGCTAAGCGCTATGATCTTGAAGGTGCTGACGAGATTACGTTTTTAGATATTACAGCCTCACACGAAGGGCGTGATACCACCGTACACATGGTGGAAAGCATCGCCGAACAGGTGTTTATTCCGCTCACTGTTGGTGGCGGTATTCGCAAAGCTGAAGATGTGCGAATAATGCTCAATGCAGGTGCGGACAAGGTTGCAGTAAACTCGGCTGCAATTTTTAATCCTGATTTAATTAATGAGCTTAGCGCAAAGTTTGGCTCTCAGTGTATTGTAATAGCCATTGACGCAAAACAAGTGTCAAGCAACCCACCAAAATGGGAGATTTTTACCCATGGTGGGCGTAAAACCACGGGTATCGATGCGGTTGAGTGGGCAGTTAGAATGACCGAAGGAGAGCACGGTGCTGGCGAGGTGTTATTAACCTCAATGGATTGTGATGGCGTTAAAACTGGATTTGATTTGGCACTCACTAAAGCGGTCTCAGATGCGGTTAATGTGCCAGTTATTGCCTCAGGCGGTGTGGGTAATTTAGAGCATTTGTCTGAAGGGGTATTAAAGGGTGGTGCTGATGCAGTGCTAGCGGCCAGTATTTTTCATTTTGGCGAATATACAGTAGCCGAAGCAAAGCTGGCTATGCAACAAAACGGCATAGAAGTTAGACTGTAACTTCTATCGATATTGATTTTTTAACGACTTAAGCGTATCATTTTGCGCTTTGTAAAACAAGGTTTTTTATGAATTCTAAAAAAGAATTATGGATATTATTGGCTTCGTTTATTTTGCCAATTGCGCTCGGCACAGCGTTTTTTTATTGGAACCCGACTGCTTTCACCAGCAATACGGTTAATTACGGGGAGTTTGTTAATCCAATCATTACTACGGAAGAACAAGACGTGGTTTTTGCTAAGGACACCAAGGGCAGTTTGCAAGGCTTATGGACGTTGGCATATGTAACTAATCATTGTGATGATGCCTGTATAAAAACACTTGATGACATGAAAACCACACGCACACTCGTAAACGAGAACATGCGCCGCATTCAACGGTTATTACTAATTGATGGCACTACCGATATTAGAGAGTCTGGTTTATTGGTCGCTCGCCCGAGCGAGTCACTCAGTCAGCAATTGATGAGGTTTCCAATCAATTCCTTATTTTTAATTGATCGTTGGGCAATATTATGCTACATTACGATCCACAAACATTGGTGATTAAGCGTGTACTTAAAGACTTAAAGCGCCTACTTAAATTATCACGTATCGGTTAAACGGAGATTGTTATGCCATCATTAAGTGATTTACTCGGCCTATGTAAGCTCAAAGTTGTTGCGCTGATTCTATTAACGGCTGTGGTTGGTATGTTCTTGGCTGTGCCAGCGCCATTCTTACCTGATGTGTGGTTAGTTATTAGCGCTTCAGTCGGAATCAGTATGGCTGCGGCATCTGCTGCAGTGTTTAATCATGTGGTTGACGAGCAGATTGACATGCAGATGTCACGTACTGACCAGCGCCCTTTACCACAAGGTAAGGTCAGTCGTAATCAAGCCCTAGTTTGGGGTGTGTTTTTGGGCGTAATCGGTTTAGGTGTTTTACAATTATTTGTTAACACCATTACCATGGTGCTCACTTTTATTTCACTCATTGGCTATGCGGTTGTCTATACTATGTACCTCAAGCGTGCTACACCACAAAATATTGTGATTGGCGGTGCCGCAGGCGCTGCACCGCCAGTGCTTGGCTGGACGGCAATTACTGGTACGCAGGGCATTGAATATGCATTGCTTTTATTTTTAATTGTGTTTGTTTGGACGCCACCACACTTCTGGGCATTGGCCATTTATCGAGTTGAAGAGTACAGAAAAGTTGATGTGCCGATGTTGCCAGTAACGCACGGATTGGCTTACACCAGATTACAAATTTTACTTTACACAGTGTTGTTATTGCTGGTAACACTATTGCCTTATTTAGCAGGCATGTCAGGCTTAATTTATCTTGCTGCAGCCTTAATTTTAGGTTTTATGTTTTTAGCCTATGCGATCAAAATATACAGAAACCCTGATGATAATAAAATTGCCTGGGACACATTTATGTTCTCAGTCAACTATTTAATGTTATTATTTGTAGCATTGCTGGTAGATCACTACTGGCTCATTACTTTATAAAGGAATGTTATGAAAGGACTAGGCCAAGTATTTAAGGCGGTAACATCAGCTATGATTGGCGTCGGCAAAAGAGAAGACTTAATTAAGGACTTTGAACGTACAGAAAAACAAGGTCCATGGCCTTACATTATTGTTGGCTTAATAATGACAGGAGTGTTTATTATGTTGGTGATAGCCGTCGTTAAGTTTGCTCTAGCTTAGTCTAGCGCTTCAATAATCAAATCAAGTGCGACTGCCATTTTCTTGGCGTTATGTGGATTAGTGAGTAAACCCGTTAGTTCTAGATTGGGGTTAAGCAGTAAATAACTGGCGGTATGGTTAACCAAATAGTTGTCTTTTTTTGCGACCTTCACTCCCTTCATCGACATTGACATTTTTTTATCACCTTTTTCGACTGGATGCTGAGAGTGGTCTTTCGACACCCTTTCTTTGATCTGAACAATCTCGTGATAAACCCCCAGCGTCCTTGTTAATTTGTTTAGCGCTTCATCTTCAGCGCTTAGCCCGATGAAGCTGGTGTTAAATCGTTTGACAAAGGTAGCTAGGTTACCAACATCACGATTTGGATCGACCGAGATAAATATAACTTGTAGCTTGTCAGCCTGTTGCATCATGCCTAGTGTTTGATTGAGTATTGCCAAGTCTATTGGGCACACGTCTGGGCACGATGTATAGCCAAAATATAAAATAGACCATTTGCTGTTAGCTGCCGCAGATAGTGATGTTGTATTACGATTATCATCTATCAAAGGGTATTTCCCTTGCAATGATTTAGGGCTGGAGTACAAGGACATGGTTGGTTGCACCTGCTCTTTCAAGTCTTGGAGTTGGTTGGCGCCCGGGACGAATAAGTAATACACCAACACAACAATTCCAAACCCTAGCCATATAATAGTATTACGTGCTTTCTTGACTTGTGCACAATTACTGCCTTCAGTACAGTTGCTGGGTTTACTCATTGTTCGACATTCCTTTTATTTTATGATTTAGGTGTTGGTTTTAAAGATTTTGTGTATTAGACTAACAATGCTAAGTAATAATAACAGTGCAAACGTATTGTGTAAAACAGCGATAAACATTGGCAACGACAGCACAACATTTAAGATGCCAAGTATCACTTGGACTGTTAGCAGTCCGCCAATTAGCAGTAAGTTATTTTTCAAATATACATAATGTTTGAATGAAAAGATTAGAGAAATAATTAATGTGGTGGTTACCAATGCACCAATGCGATGCATCATTTGAATAGCTGCGCGTGCTTGGTTTTCTAGTACACCATATTCGTAGTCATGTTCTGCGCCAATTGGACCCCAATATAATGCTCTAGCAAAGTCCATATTCGGCCACCATGAATCTAGGCAAGTTGGGAATTGATCGCCACACGAAAGTGCGGCATAATTGGTGCTGGTCCAGCCACCTAAAACGATTTGTAAACTAAGTACAAACAGTGTTACGAAAAGCAAGAATTTGTGTCGTTTTAAAATGTACCGATAAGCCGAAGTTTGGCTGTTTTGATTTAAGTAGAGCCAAACAAGCAGCGCAGTAGTGACAAAGCCTCCAATTAAATGAGTGGTAACAATACCAGGATGAACCATGAGCGTCACAGTCCACATGCCGAACGCACCTTGTAACATCACAAACAAAGCTGTAAAACTTGGCAGAACCATAGGCTGGAAACGTTGCGGCTTCCCTTTTAAAGCCAAGAACCACAGGATTAGAATAATCAGCCCAAGTGTTGAGGCGGCATAGCGATGCACCATTTCTTTCCAGCCTTTGGCTGCTTCAAGTGGGCGATCATAGCCCTCAAGCTTTGTACCGTCAGCCACGTCTGGCACAATTAGCTGGCCATAACAGCCTGGCCAATCTGGACAGCCTAGGCCCGCATCACCGAGACGAGTATAGGCGCCTAAAATAACCACGATTAGAGCTAAGACAATAGAGATTTTTAGTAATTTTTTAAACATAGAGGGCAGCTAAGTATCACAACAATCAAATAATGTCATTATTTTAATACATAAAGTTTTTTATGCAAAGCCCCTCTTTAAAAAAACCTACACATGTTATGCAAGAGACTTTAAAGATTAAGACGGTGTTATTTTAATTCACCAATCACGCTTTTATAGGCATGCCAAGTTGAATAAGCCAATACTGGGATCACAAACACCAGGCCAACAAAGTATAAATCAGCGGTTAGTATTAGAGCGCCCAACACCAGGATGCCCACCATTGGCACCCAGATAAGCATAATGATTAAGTTGGCCTTAGCTGCTTTGAGGCTGGTGACAACTGCTGTAAACGGATCACAGTCTTTTTCTAACACCATTGGGAATGAAAACCAGCTAATCATAAATGAGGTCAAACCAACCACCGCAGTAAAGATGCCAAAAGTTATTACAAATCCAGTATTGGCGCCACTGGTAATATCGAACAAAATTGCTTGTATTACTGTCTGGTTTTCGCTCACAATATTTAAAGAACCTGTATTAAAGATTGCGTAAATCAGCGGTGAGAACATCATCCAGGCAATGGCAAGCACAACCAAAATAACAGACAGAAAAATACTCGGACAAGAGCCGTTGGTTTTAAACGCGGCACTAAATACAGTGCCAATGCTCGGCTTTTCACCACGAGATAAGCGTCTTGATGCGTCGTATAAGCTCATGGCAGAAATTGGACCAAGTAATAAAATAATGACAGCCAATAAAGGTGCGGCAACATCACCCAGTGTTTCAGAAGTGCTGAGGTAGTGCCATGCACCATAGGAAACCACAGTAAAAAGCATGCCGTAGAATATTGCCAAAGACGGCATGGTTATAAAATCATTAACACCTTGTCTGATCCAGATAAAAGGCGCACCCATACTAACTTTCTTGAGCTCAGCAGTTTTGCCAAGGTTCTCTTGCATTCTAGTGGTTTGTGGTATTGCCATTTACTTGACTTCCTTATTAAAGAGTTGTGTAGTTAATTCACAAGTATTAAAACAGACCTGATAACCCTTGTCAATAAGATGTCACAATAATCCATTTATATTGAAAAGATGAATAAAAATGAATTTATTCACGAAGCAATGTGAAATATAAGTATAATTTACAACAGTTTTTTAATGCGGTTACGTATTAATGAAATGAAAGGTATTTATTTATTTGGAGGATTTATGAAAAGATTAACAACTCTTTTAAGCGCTCTGGTTGCCATGATGTCAACGAATGTGTTTGCTGAGTACGGCCTAAACATGACTGAAGGTGTAACTTCAATCAGTCATGATATTTATACTTTACACATGATGGTGTTTTGGGTTTGTGTAGCAATTGCAGTGATTGTATTTGGTGTAATGGCTTATTCAATATTTGCACACAGACAATCAAAAGGCGCAGTAGCAGCAAACTTTCATGAAAGCACTAAAGCAGAGCTTGTATGGACAATCGTTCCTATTATTATTTTAGTAGGTATGGCAATCCCAGCCTCAAAAGTATTGATCGATTTGGAAGATACGACCAAAGCTGAGATGAACGTTAAGATTACAGGTCACCAATGGAAATGGCAGTATGACTATCCTGAAGAGGGCATAAGCTTTATTTCTAATTTAGCACAATCTCATAAAGAAGTAGTGACAGGCACAGACGCTGACCGTGAATCGGTTGGCAACTATTTGCTTGAAGTAGACAATCACTTGGTTTTACCAGTTGATACTTCGATTCGTTTCTTAATCACTTCAAATGACGTAATTCACAACTGGTGGGTACCAGCATTTGGTGTTAAGCAAGATGCAAACCCAGGCTTTATTAATGACGCATGGGCTAAGATTGATGAAATCGGCACTTACCGCGGCCAGTGTGCTGAGCTTTGTGGTAAAGATCACGGCTTTATGCCAATTGTGGTTGATGTGAGGTCTAAAGCAGACTACGCTAAATGGGTGTCTGAGCAACAAGCAGCAGCAGCAGCAGCAGTGGCAAGCGCTACTAAGACATGGTCTAAAGATGAGTTAATGGTGCAAGGTGAAAGTGTATACAACACTAACTGTGCAGGTTGTCATAAGAAAGACGGCTCAGGTATGCCACCAATTTTCCCAGCAATGAAAGGCTCACCAATTGCAAACGGTGCAGCAGCAGACCATATGAACATTGTTCTAAATGGTAAAGGTGCAATGCCACTGTTTAAGATGTTAGGTGATGCAGATCTTGCAGCAGTAATTACTTACGAAAGAAATGCCTTTGGTAACACAGGCAGTGTTGTTCAACCTTCAGACGTTAAGTCTGCACGTTAATTAAAGGAGAAATAAAATGACAACAGCAACAGCTTCTCACGACGATCATCATCACGGCCCTGAAAAAGGCATGATGAGATGGATCAAGACAACGAACCATAAAGACATTGGTTCACTTTATATGTGGTTTGCTTTCACTATGTTATTAGTGGGCGGCGCATTCGCAATGGGTATTCGTGCTGAATTATTACAGCCGGGACTACAATTGATGGAGCCACAGTTCTTTAACCAATTAACAACAATGCACGGTTTGATCATGGTATTTGGCGCGATTATGCCAGCCTTCGTTGGTTTAGGTAACTGGCTAATTCCTATGATGGTAGGCGCTCCTGATATGGCGCTACCGCGTATGAACAACTGGTCATTCTGGATTCTGCCATTCGCTGGTGGTATCTTGTTAAGCACGTTTTTTATGGAAGGTGGCGCACCAGCATTTGGTTGGACGTTCTACGCACCATTATCAACAACGTTTGCACCAGACAGTACTGACTTCTTTATCTTCGCAGTTCATTTATTGGGCTTCTCATCTATTATGGGTGCGATTAATATTATTGCAACAGTGCTTAATATGCGTGCTCCAGAGATGAAATTAATGGACATGCCATTATTTGTATGGACATGGTTAATTACTTCGTTCTTACTAATCGGCGCGATGCCAGTATTGGCGGGTGCGGTAACAATGATGTTAACGGATCGTAACTTCGGTACAGCGTTCTTTGATGCGACCGGTGGTGGCGACCCAGTATTGTTCCAGCATATTTTTTGGTTCTTTGGTCACCCTGAAGTTTATATTATGATCTTGCCAGCATTCGGTGTGGTTTCTCATATTATTCCAACCTTTGCGCGTAAGCCGTTGTTTGGTTATTCTTCAATGGTATATGCAACAGCATCAATCGCATTCTTGTCATACATTGTATGGGCACATCACATGTTCTTAACTGGTATGCCAGTCGCAGGTGAGCTCTACTTTATGTATGCAACCATGTTAATTGCGGTTCCTACAGGTGTTAAAGTCTTTAACTGGATCTCTACTATGTGGAGAGGCTCAATGACATTCGAGACGCCAATGTTATGGGCAGTTTCATTTGTATTCTTATTCACTATTGGTGGCTTCTCTGGCTTGATGTTAGGTATCGCGCCAGCAGACATTCAGTACCATGATACTTACTTCGTGGTTGCGCACTTCCATTACGTATTAGTAA
>OFBH01000019.1_pt1 | contig 12847 bp, 13 predicted proteins | sample 1520511 | NCBI WGS metagenome assembly OFBH01 (sample SAMEA3696448, study PRJEB22514) | metagenome | biome: water; feature: marine; material: hydrothermal vent | place: Pacific Ocean | collected 2014-08-15 | depth 1539 m | reverse complement strand
TACTAATGAAGTGTGCATTACTTTCATTTGCTACTGCCTTTGCTAACAATGTCTTTCCTGTGCCAGGAGGTCCATAAAGTAACACTCCTTTTGGTGCTTCTATTCCTAATTTTTCAAATATCTCTGGATGGCGTAGTGGAAGTTCGATCATTTCCCTAACTTTCTTAATTTCGTCAGTCAAACCACCAATGTCTTCATAAGAAACTTGTGGAACGCCTCTTAACGTCTCACCCTTTTCAGCTATAGTGAAAACTGTTTTTTGTGTTACAAGTACAGCATCAGCATTAGGTGTTACTCCAATTATCTGAAATGTTAGCCTGCCACCAAAATATGGTACCATTACATTATCACCTTTAATCAAAGGCACACTTTCTAATGCGTCTGCAAGATATCGTTCATCAATTGGTGGTATGGCTTCTAGTGGTGCTACAATAATTTTTTCTGCTGCAACAGCTTTGATCTTTTTTACCGAAATACTATCTCCGATTGCAATTCCTGAGTTGTTTCGTCCCAACCCATCGATTCTGATAATGCCTTTTCCTTCATCAGATGGATAAAGAGGCAAACATTTTGCAACAGTTCTTCGTTTTCCTTTAATTTCAATAACATCTCCAGTTGATGCACTTAACGTATCCATAGAATCATAATCAATTCTTGCTACACCACGCCCAACATCCCGTGTATATGCCTCCAAAACTTTGAGAGAGATCTCATTTTCGCTCATAATTAATCACTTTTTACGTATTGTTTATACCTTTGTCGTTGAATTTCTCTAATTCTATTTTACTTAATCCGAAGCTTAAAATCTGTTGAATGGTCAAAAATTTTCACATTGGGAAAAAGACCTCTTGTTCGAAGACGTGGCCGTGGAGGAATGCAGTATAGAGTATCTGCTACAGGAAAGGTCGCACCTGCAAAATATCCTAGTTTTGAACTTTCAGAGAATCATGAGGGAAAGATAATTGATCTTGTTCACGAACGAGGTCGAGATGTTCCATTGGCTAAAGTGAGATTTAATGATGGATCTACTTCATTTATTCCAGCAGTACTTGGTGCTAAGGTAGGTTCACATATTCAGTTTGGATTAAAATCTAAAATTGCTGACGGTAATGTAATAAGCATTCAGAATATTCCTGACGGTACAACTGTATGCAATGTAGAAAAACAATTTGGGGACGGCGGTTCTTTTATGAAATCTGCTGGTACAAGTGCTACAGTGTTTTCACATGAAGATAAGGGTGTTACAATAAAACTTCGTTCTGGAAAATTTACTACTCTCAATCCAAAAAATAGGGCAATGATAGGAACTTTGTCTGGCGGTGGTGTTGGCGATAGACCATTGATGCGTGCTGGAGTAGCATGGAGACGATTTAGATCCAAAGGACAAAAGTACCCAATTGTTAGAGGTGTAGCTCAAGGGGCATATAATCATCCACATGGTGGAGGCAGACACCAGCATGTTGGTCAGAGCTCAACTGTTTCACGTGATGCACCACCAGGAGCAAAGGTTGGAAGTATTGCAGCTAGAAAAACTGGAAGAGCAAGAATTAAGGAAAGAAAGAAATAATCTTATTTTATTAAAACTGATTAGCATCTTTATTTTTGTATATATATGAAACAACAACGTATACGCGTTTTGGTTAGTGGTAAAGTACAAGGAGTTTTTTTTAGACAGGCTCTAAAAGTTGTTGCTAAAAAGAACAATGTATCAGGTTGGGTTAGAAATCTAAAAGATAGACGTGTGGAAGCAGTACTTGAAGGTGATAGTAAATCTATCAATTCAGTTATTGAATGGACACATGTCGGTCCTGCAAATTCACGTGTGGATGATATCGAAGTGAGCAATGAAGAATTCAAAAATGAATTTTCAACATTTGATGTTTTGTATTAAAATTTGTTAAGATAAAATACGGTAGTAGATCTGCTGGTTCTAGACTAGATCGATAACCCCATTTCAAGGCATACAAGATCCGCCACGTTGACGAGGAAGCGTGAATGTTCGACCTTAGGATTGCTCCCTCCCGGACCTGATCCCTTTCGATCGTTCGGTCTTAGAAATTATCCCTTCGGATAATTCTAGTCCTACAACCACCCGCCTCGGCGTGATTTCATTTCCGCACACCAAGTGGGAATCACCATTCTAGAGATTTACCCAGCAGTTGCTGACCTCTGCGTATAGCCGGTTTCAGAATAGGGCACGGCTAGCACCCCAGTCCTACCTACTACCGTTCATGATTCAACCTGATGTTATATTTGAATTAGGATCATTCGCTAGTCAAACGTGTTATCATCTTACACACAGAACAAACATTACCAGTGCATTCATTACCACAAACTGAACAGTTTCGCTTTTCTTTATGATTTGCATTCTTAGCAAATTTGGAAATTTTCAAAACTGAATTGTACATATTATTTTTTATTCCATTATGGTTTGATTCAAGCGAATTCAGAAATTCACGTATCTCCGTTCTTATTCCTTCATCCATATGTGGACATGGTTCTGTTTGAAAAGGAAGGTTATTTGTAAACGCATAAAATACAATTTCAGACTCGTAGATCTCAGATAACGGTTTAATCTTTCTCAGTTTATTTGAAGATGTATCCGGGTCCATCCAACCAATTTTAGTAGTATCTCCAGAAAGCGTATTTATTAGAAACGTTTGAAGAAAATCATCTAAGTTATGACCAGTTGCAATGACATCTGCGTTTATTGATTTTGCTGCATGATCTAATGCTCTTCGCCTAAATGTGCCACAAATTGAACAGGAAGAAGGTTTCTGGTCATTTCTTAGCTGTAATGATTCCTCCAATGTCAGATCAAAGAGTTTTTTGTACGAGAAAACTTTATGTTGTATCTTCAGATGTGCACAAAAGTTTTCAACAATTTTTAGTGCCTCATCTCGGTATCCGGGGATTCCCTCATCAATTGTAACAGCGAATAGTCTAAAATTATGAGTTTTTGACATTTTATTTAAAACGTCTAATAATACCAGAGAATCTTTTCCACCAGAAACAGCAACGCAAACAAGTTCATTATTTTTAATCATTTTGTACTTTGAGATTGTTTTAGCTGCCTTGCGTAAAATAGAATTAGAAAAACATTCAGAACACAGCGTTTCTCCAGAATACTTTCTTGAATAAGTTCCCTGCTTTTGACATTTATCGCAAATCATATATTTTCTAACCAGTTTTCAGTAATTTAGGTTTTAACGTAAATCAAGTTTTATTGTTTTTGTTACCTTAGATTGTAAACCATCCAGACTTTACGTAAGATAATGCTATGTTGAGAGCAAATACAATCAAAGTAAAAGCATAGACAGACCACATTATCACATTAATTTTTCGTTCCGAAGCATTTTTCTCAATAATAGTATAGAGAAACTTTCCCCCATCCAGTATAGGTAAGGGAAGCATGTTGATGATTCCAATGAAAAATGAAATCATCCATAACCAAAGAAGAAACATCGATATCTGAGGATCCCATTCTATGAAATTGAAAACTGGTTTGTAAGACATTGCATTATCTCTCATGATCCCAATTAGACCTCTGTCGGGATCATCTGGTGATGGCATAATCTCTACAGGCAATTGGAGCTGTTGTCCATCTCTCTGAACTGTAACAGTAACACTATCTCCCGGTTTCAGATCAATTTTTTGTAAATCAAAGAAAGTTACTACTACCACACCATTTATTCCTGTTATCACATCATCTTTTTGTAAACCTGCCTTTTCAGCACCGCTGTCTTCGATAATTGAAATAATGAGCACACCATCAGGTGCTTCATAAAACCATCCCAAGATAGGTTCTGGTACAACCATCGCAAAAATTGGATTTGTTAATAATAATGCCCCTAGGGCAAATGCAAAGATTACATTTGAAGTGGCACCTGCTCCTATGACCCTAAGCTTTGATATTTTTTTTGCATCATCAAATTCCTTTTCGTCCGGTTCTACGAACCCAGCGAATAATGCAATAAAAACTGCAAAACCTCCAGTCTTGATCTTTATTTTTTCTAGAGTAGCTACTATGCCATGAGCACCTTCATGAATAACAAGAACTATTGGAATGGATAGCAGAAAATACGATATAGCCGAAACAGAAGTTAGTGTAACGCCAGGTATCAGTACTGTTAACTCTGCAAATTCAGTTGGTTCTACAAAAAAGTTCGAGAGGTTATTCAGCAGAAACCAGAATGCAAATCCCATCATTAGAAATCCTGCGACAACGCTAACATCTGCAAAAACCCGAATTCCACGTTTGGTTCTAGTTAGCATCTTTGAAAGTGCTGTTTGGACTTGAGTATTTTTGTACGTAAGGCTGTAGGGAGTTATTTTAAAACCATGTTTTTCCAGTTTTAGAGCCTTTGCTATACCTAATATTACAACCCAGGCTATCAGGACGTAAATTATTGCATTATCAGTAAGTAGTTCAAGAGCCAAATCGATTGGTACTTTTTTTATTCACGTAAATTTATCGGTTACTGTGAAGCCTGTGATTATAGTATCAACATTTCCTAGTAAACAATCAGTTACCAGCATTGCTAAACTGTTAGTAAAGAAAAAACTAGTTGCATGTGTCAATATCACAAAAATTTCGTCTGTTTACACTTGGGAGGAAAAAATTGAAAACCGAGATGAATATCTTGCACTTTTCAAAACTACTAAAAAAAATCAATCAGTACTAAAAAAAGAATTGAAGAAACTTCATCCATATGATGTGCCAGAAATTGCGGAAATTAATGTAGAGTCCATTAATCAACCATATATGAAATGGCTTGTTGATTCTACTAACTAGCTTCTACTGCAAATCTTAGAATTGAGATAATGCCACCAAGCCCAGTGACTCTAAGTCCAGCATCAGTTGTTTCATCTACACTGTATACCTTACTGCCCTTTGCTTCCACATCATTTAGGAAATTGATAATTTCTTGTTCATCATGACTTTGAATTGCTTTCTCTGAAAAAATTAACGAATCTATCGCACCATATTCATTTGCTTTTCTAGTCTCTTCCAAGCCCATTGTAAACTTGCGGCTTTTTTTGTTTGCAAGAAACATCACTTGATCGATAATGTCAGAAACCTTTGCAAGCTTACTATTTGATATTATTTCTTTCATTGATTTTGATTTGGTAAATATATGAATACCATCTTCGCCGCTGGAATCTATTCCCTCAATCATTTTGATTTCATGATTTTGCCCAATCTGTGTTTTTGCTAGAAAGTTTACAAATTTCTTTTTTGTTTCACCTGGACCAAAGACTACAAGTTGATAGTTTGCTTTTACAACAGGCACTAATGCTTTTGAAATCTCCTCAAAGAAGTTTTCAATTTTAAAGTTGCTTTTGTACTGTTTTCCGCTTGATCCAGAATATATGTTAGGCACTATGTGCATGTGTGTACCTTTTAGTTTTCCAATACCACAGTCACTAGTATCTATTGCAATTAAGATAAACGTTAGATTATGATCACTAGCTGTCACAAGTTTTTTTTCTACAGATGTCCATTTCTTTTTTAGTAGATTAAATGGCTGATCGATTTTTATGATAAATGAATGATGTGAGCCATGAGGAACTGATTCATTGTTTGATTCCTTGATTATTCCACCAACACGCATTCTATCTAATACACTGTCAAGGGATATCTTTTCAACTTCTAGTGATAGTCTAATCTTAATACGTTCTCCCTTATCTGGTCTTGCAAAATCTTTTTCCTGTTTAACAACACGAACAGTCTCTCCAATAATTTTATCTCCCTTTTTGATAACCCTGCGAAGAATAATTAGATCATCAGAATCTTCTGGTATACATGAAACTGAATTTTCATCAATAATTTTAGTAATCATATCTTTTTTTATTACAAAAAGAACAACATGTTAATTTTCTTGAGTTTTCTTTCGAACATAGTTTTCTACCCAATCAAGGGTAATCACTCCACTTTGTGCCAAGTTTACAAGAGAATTTGATGAAGCTTCACCTGTTACCTTGCCATTATTACGTCTAGTCTGACGCCAATTTAGTTTTGTATTTCCACTCCTAGAGTTATAGATTATTCCTAATACATCTCTTGCATTTACAAATGTAATATCTCGAATTTTCTTTAAAGTTACTTTATCCGCGGCTTCAACGTATATAGAACCAAGATCTTCCTCACGCTCTGGAAAAACTTCTGTATCATCAGCATAACTTTGCGGAGCGAATGAACTACACGTACTGACCATTATGAATGTCCTAAAACTTTCCATTGATGCTGGAGTGTCTATTTGTACCATTGTGTTCTAATGTTAACTGTTATTTATCAAGCTTCTTGAAAGATTCATTTAGTATTTCTTTAAAGATAATATGCAGGCATTGATGAGCTTATCCCTTTGACTTGATGATGAGGATCTTGAGTTCTGAGCCTGCATAATCCTTTCTGTAATTATATGAATAACAAATTAACCAAAATCAACGTCACGTTTTTGTGACTGCTCTTCATTCTTTCTTGCAGATTCTCTATATTTGTCATCATGATTTTGGCGTCCATGACCACATTTTACACATCCAACATATTGACCATTTGGATTTTTTTCAAAATCGTTACATCCACAAAAGCACGCCATATCACAATTAACCTATATGTTGTATATTTTCATTGGCATTGCAGTGTCAGTTTTTTTGGCAGCATTCTCCTTCAGGAATTTTGTGATCGTGCGGACATTTTCGTGGATGATTCAGCATAGTGCATAAGGCATCCGTAAACTGCTTGTTCATATGATGTTCAATTCCACATACCATCTCCTCATCAATCTTTACCTTAAGTGCACTATCCATTAAAACTTCAAGCAATCTACTATTTCTCATCATACTTGAACCGACTCTTTCACCACCTTCAGTAAGAGAAACTCCAGCTTTATTATATTCCACAAGTTGTTGACCATTTAATTTTTTTAACATTTGAACAACACTTGGCTGTCTTACGTTGAGCATTTTCGCAATTGTACTGATTTTTACTGGTTCCTTTCTTTCTTTTATATGCCAAATTGCCTTCAGATACATCTCAACATGTTCTGCATCAGCAGTTCCCACAAAAAGAACTTCATCGCTAGACGAATCCATCACTTTACCTTCGATACATCTTTTAATAAATATTCAAAATATTCTCTTGCAAAACCAGATAGTTCAGCATGATCTGTACATATTGCTATAATTTCAGAGGCATTTGAATGGCTAATTTCTGGACCAAGCAATATTACAACATTATGCTTATCTGAAATTATACCGCCGCCAAATAGTCCTTTCTTTATCTTAACGGTAGCAAGTCTAGTTAATCCTTTGAGGGCATTTTTGTCAAATCTGTCAGATGTGAGAATTGTAATTTTAACTCCTTTGTCATGCAACTGTCTTAGTTTTGGTAATGCCTGTTTTACCAATTCTTCTCCAGCTTTTGGAATTGCAATTAACACTTCTTCTCTACACGTTTCAATCATCTCAAAAATTTTGGTTGCTATATTCATAGTTCCTGTCAGAACCCAGATATCAGGTCGTTCTGCCGTTCCACTTTTTTTGTATATCGGATTAAGATCGCCTAGGATTATTTTCTCATTTTTAGCAAAATCTTGCTCAATCCTTTGTTTCGTTGTTTGCAGTGCAGAATTAGGAGATTTGGCAAAATATTTTGTCGGTCTTGATTTATCGGATCCTACCCAACCTTTTTTTTCTAACTCGGCCAAAACATCGTAAATCCTTGAATATGCAACACCACACTGTTGGCTTAAACCTGAGGCAGTAAGCTCTCCAGTTTTTATCAGTGTGGTAAAAGCCTTGATTTCATAGCCAGCTAGACCGATTTCTTCCAAAGATTTTTGTGTTTGATCGGAAACACTCATCATTACTCGCTTTCACTTGTTGTCACACACTCTATAAATTATCCTACTATTTCACGAGGTAAAGTATGAAAGTCATTATATACTAATTTTAAAAAAAAATCAATAGTAATGGCATTAATTCAGATTTCCAATCAATCGACTAAATCATTAAGCAAAAAGTCTACTATTCGTTTTACTCAAAGCATTTGTCCTGATTGTAATATGATTCTAGATGCTGAAGTATTTGAAAGAGATGATCAAGTCTTCATGTCAAAGATTTGTCCAACACACGGAGAATGTGAGGAACTGTATTTCGGTTCCTATGATATGTACAAGAAATTTAGTACTTATTGGGTTGATGGAAAGGGAGCCCACGCACCAAACGTTATGATGCAAGACAAATGTTCGTGTCCAAATAACTGTGGGCTTTGTACCAATCACCTTTCTCACAGCGGACTTGCAAATATTATAGTAACAAACAGATGTGATCTAACATGCTGGTATTGTTTCTTTTATGTAAAGAAAGGTCTTGAAGGCGCTTACATGTATGAGCCAAGTCAAGATCAAGTACGCGCTATGATGAAAACACTTAGGGCTGAAAGACCAATCCCTGGAAACTCTATGCAGATTACTGGCGGTGAGCCAATGTTAAGAGAAGATATCACTGATTTAATCAAAATAATGAAAGAAGAGCATGTTGACCATATACAAATGAATACCAATGGAATACGTCATGCACTTGACCCAGAAGCTGGCCGTGATGTAAGAATGGCAGGATGTAACAATCTTTATCTTAGTTTTGATGGTGTAACAGCAAGAACCAATCCTAAAAACCACTGGGAAATTCCATATGCACTGGATACTTGTAGAAAAACAGGATCTACTGTAGTCTTTGTCCCAACTGTAATTAAATCAATTAACGATCATGAACTTGGTGGCATTATTAGATATGCACAAAAGAATATGGATGTTGTACACGCAGTAAACTTCCAACCAGTGTCATTGACTGGAAGGATGGGAAAAACTGAAAGAGAAAAGTATAGAATTACTGTTCCTGATTGTATACAGAGAATAGAGGAACAAACACAAGGTCAGGTGACTGTTGATGATTGGTATCCTGTACCAAGTTGTATGCCACTTACAAATGTGATTGAAGCATTTTCAAGTAAACCAAAGTACGAATTATCAATTCATTTTGCTTGTGGTGCAGGCACATATGTCTTTGAAGATGCAGATACAAAGAAATTTGTTCCTATGACACGATTCTGTGATCTTCAAGGAATGCTTGAGTTATTTGAGGATAAATCAGAAGAAATTCGTTCTGGCGCTAACAAGTACTTTACAATGTTAGAAGTAGTAAGAAAACTGAAAGGCTTTATTGATAGGAGCAAACAGCCAGCTGGTCTAGATTTGGCTAAAATGTTTAGCACTATACTAATGAAAAGATCTTTTGATGCAGTTGGAGGCTTCCATGTCAAAGGATTGTTCTTGGGCATGATGCACTTCCAAGACAAGTATAATGAAGACCTTGAAAGATTACAAAGATGTGACATACATTACACTACACCAGACCTTAGAGTCATTCCTTTCTGTGCATTTAATGTAATTCCAGAATGGTATAGAGATAGAATACAAAAGAAATATTCCATGACCGTTGAGGAATGGGAAGAAAGAGAAGGTGAAAAACTTGAAGATGGTCTTTACAGAGGTCTTATGAGAAGGGGTGCAGGAGACGATCTTGCCTCAGGTTGTGCCAAGAGTCAGATGTTCCATGATGCACAACAGGCAACTACGTAATTAGTAACCTGACGATAAAAAGAAGAGGAGTAAATTATGAAAATACTATGTGTATTGTATGATGACCCCAAAGATGGAATGCCGAAGAACTATCCATTAAGCGAACTACCAGAATTAAAAAACTATCCAGATGGTATGACGCTGCCAACACCAAAAGCAATTGACTTTACACCAGGCGAATTACTTGGTTGTGTTTCTGGCGAATTAGGATTAAGAAAATTTTTAGAAGAAAGAGGGCATACATTAGTAGTTACGTCTGATAAAGATGGTGATAATTCAGTCGCTGCTAAAGAAATAGTGGATGCTGATGTTGTAATATCACAACCATTTTGGCCCTTCTATTTAACAAGAGAACTAATAGAAAAAGCAAGGAATTTAAAATTAGCAATTACAGCGGGCATTGGATCAGATCATGTTGATTTACAAGCCGCAATGGATAATGATGTTGATGTGGTTGAAGTTACGTATTGCAATTCAATTTCTGTATCTGAACATATAGTTATGATGATTTTATCTATGGTTAGAGATTATCATAATCAGCACGCAATTGCAAAATCAGGTGGTTGGAATATTGCTGATGCTGTACAACGTTCTTATGATGTAGAAGGCATGCACATAGGTACCGTAGCGGCAGGCCGAATAGGACTAGCTGCTTTAAGAAAAATGAAACCTTTTGAAACTCATTTACATTACTTTGATAGACATAGATTACCTGAATCAGTTGAAAAAGAATTAGATTTAACATTTCACGAATCTGTGGAATCAATGGTTGCTGTGTGTGATGTGGTTACAATTAACTGCCCATTACATCCAGAAACAGAAAATATGTTTGATAAGGAATTAATTAGCAAGATGAAAAAAGGTGCTTATCTTATTAATACTGCCAGAGGAAAGATTTGTAATAGAGAAGCAATTGCAGACGCTTTAAAATCTGGACAGTTAAGCGGGTACGCAGGAGACGTTTGGTTTCCTCAGCCAGCACCTAACGATCACGTCTGGAGAACTATGCCAAATCATGGTATGACACCACACACTTCAGGCACATCATTATCAGCACAGGCAAGATATGCCGCTGGTACAAGAGAAATATTAGAATGCTTCTTTGATGATGTACCAATTAGAGCCCAATACCTAATTGTACAGAATGGAGAACTTGCAGGTGCAGGTGCTCATTCTTATAGTAAAGGAACTGCTACTGGTGGATCCGAAGAAGCTGAAAAATATAAAAAATAATATTTTGTTTTTACCAATTATTGATTTGGGTTATACTCTTTGTTTATTTTGTAAATTAGAGGACCAGTCAGTGGACCAGGTGCATCCATCTCAAATGATGGAGAAACATATACCAATTGAAATGGACCGTCTTCATTCATTGGAAACTTGATATTTTAACATAGATTGAAGTGTAACCTGGCTTGTAAGTTTCTGATTGAAGTTCAGGATTATCAGGGTCTACATATAGTACGTGTGTAAATGGTATTAATTTTCCTAAAAGTGTTTCATCCCAGAATTTATTACTGAAACCCGATAGTTCTGGATTATAATAATCGAAAACACGCAAATCCGCTATTTTAAGAAACCAAAAAGCCTTGCTTTCATCACCACCTTTTTGCCTAAGTGTATACAAATCCATTATGTTTTCATCAGGCAGTTTTTCTGCTGCGAGATTTATTATAACATAGTCAGCATCTAGACCAGTTATTACTGGTGGAGGAGCATGAACTTCTGATTCCCAATAATCAAACAATGTGGGATATTTTTCATCTATTTCAGCGTCGTATATTTTTTCTATTGTAGGATCATCTTTCCATTTTTTGAATGCATCAAGCTTATTTTGCTTCTCATCATAAATGCTATCTGTAGGTTTAGTTGGATTCGTAATATCATCTGGTAAAGTTACATAGTATGAACTTACATCAGTATCTGCATCACTCGTTAAAATTCGCCAAGCATCTTCCGGCGTGCTCATATACGTAGCCGCTATTTTTCTAATCTGCCAATCTAATAGTGTTGAATTATCAGCTAAAGTTTTTCTCTCAGCAAGAGTGCTAATCCAGTATCCATAATCCCACCAAGATGCAATAACGGCATCTTCAGGAGTATTTTCCCTTAACCACTGCATGGCATCAGGCCAATCATTTGTGGAAATATCAAACTGAGTACCGCTATTCAGTATGGTAATAGGTAATCCAACGTTGTTATTTGACCAGTTAAGTTTTTCAGGATAAACCATAGGTACCATTAACAAGGCTACAATTATAGCCAGAAAAGAAATTTTGGTTACAACACTTTTAGGTTTATGTCCATCTTTTAGGATTTTTGATATTAGAATTGATATGCCTATAGATGATAATATTATAACTGAGATTGAACCAAACACTTCTAATCTTACAAATGCAGAGCTGAAATAGATTCCAAGAAATCCTATTATGAGAGCAAATGCAGCCATTTCGCCTTTAATCTTCAAAGAACGGTTTACTTTTTTTTGGAAGAGTAACCATGCTCCTAGTCCTGCAAAGACCATCAAAATTGAGAAGAAGTAAAATGAAATATCGATGGTTGTTGTTGCATGTTCTGATACAGAATCTGTAAGTATGTCAGTTGTAATCAAAAAGGGATTTGCGGCGTTAAGATGCCTAAACGTCGGAAGAGTAATCACGCCAGAAGAGATTATTGCAATTCCAGCTATTATAGCACCTCCTAAAAGTGCAAGACCGTTGCGTAATTGGGCTTTGCCAATTCTTCTGATTATAACACACGCTACCAGAAATACAGTACATCCAATTAGGAAAAATCCACTTAGGTTTGAAATAAACGCAACTAATATTCCCAAATTCTCGACAGCAAATAGTCCGGTTACCAAAAAGAATACAGATGTGAAAATAACTGAGGTCCATATGATGAACTTGTTATCTTTTCTCAGAAATGGTAATGCTAGAAAAAAAAGTCCTATGGGTAAGATAAAAAACTGTGTACCACCCCATGAAGCAAGACCAAATGCTAGTACGATACCCGCCCCTACAATCTTTGCAACGGAAACTTTTCCTTTGTCTGATTTTATCCCACTGATAAGCAGGTAAACAGCTAATAATCCGTAAAAAAGACCCAGCGGTTCAGACTTGAACCAGCCTATCGAACCTCTCATAATGATTATAGGAGAGATGGCAAAGAAGAGCGAAGCGAAAAGCCCAGCTGTAGTACCTCCA
>OFBH01000010.1_pt1 | contig 15331 bp, 12 predicted proteins | sample 1520511 | NCBI WGS metagenome assembly OFBH01 (sample SAMEA3696448, study PRJEB22514) | metagenome | biome: water; feature: marine; material: hydrothermal vent | place: Pacific Ocean | collected 2014-08-15 | depth 1539 m | reverse complement strand
TTTAGGACTTACAATGGTTGGAACTGCCTTTTTCATCGTGGCTTTACCATTTGCCCTGGGTTCCGGTAGTACCGGAGACGCCTGGGATGCGCTGGTGGCTGAACCTTTTCAGTTCACATTCACCAGACCGCTAGGTAAATTTGACGAATGGAAGAGCCCCCCCGAACAATCTGACTCTTCTGAATTGATAACCTCTGAATAGGAGAGAAGATGAAGAAAATTATTTTAACTGTGTTTGCAGCAACTAGTTTGCTTTTATACAGCACCCCATCATTTGCATTAGTTTCTGTAAGTGTGGGAATACCTATGAGTCAAACCATTACAGGAACATATTCAGGTGCGTCTTTTGGAAATGCTCCAGATAAAACGAGTGGTTATTTACTAGGAGTAAGCTTTTTATCTTTTGGATTAGGAATAGATAGTTATACAACAAAATTTAAGACAGGTGACTGTAAAGGATGCTGGGACGCAGCATATGGTGCTGGTTTGAAAACAAATATGACTAATATTTTCTATCAGCTTCCTGTTCCTATTGTTAACCAGATTATTGGCTTAGGAACGGGGACAACAGAATATGTTGGCACAAATACCAATGGAAAAGATTTCTCTGTTTATTTTGATAAAGGTTCTGCAACACAGTGGTATACAAGTATCGGAATGCCACTTATACCACTCTTTGACATTCACCTTAGTTATCGATCAATTTCTTCAAAAATAGAATCCACTTCTGGGGATGATAAGGGAAAGAAAGACGACGTTGGAGGTAGCGTAATGGGCCTTGGCATCGGTTTTAATTTCTAATAACTAGGCTGTGCCCTATTTAGAGTCCTATGACTCTCTTAGTATCCTAATAAGCACAGAATGAATGTTACCCATAAAGGGTGAGGAACTTAATTTTCAGCACCCCTTAAACTCATAGAGTTAACATTCTGAATGAAGAAAGTTATTTTATCTGCATTTACAGCAACCAGCTTGCTGCTTCCCAGCACTCCAGTATTTGCAGGTCCCCTTACAATAAGTCTTGGAATACCTCAGGAACAAACATTCACAGAAAAAAATGAATCCGGTAGTAAAATAGAAACTGATGGATCAAGTGGTTATTTCCTTGGTATAAAGTTTCCTGTTGGTTTTGGTTTAGGAATAGATAGTTATAAAACTAAATTCAAAGGAGACACTTCTAAAATTGTAACTTTCATGTATAATGTTTTCTATCAGTTTCCTATTCCAGTGATAAATATTACAATTGGATTAGGTTCTGGCAAAACGACGCTTGATTGTAGTGCATGTGCAGAAGATTACACGAACCCTGAAAGTGGCGATAAAACTGGTTATAAGGCTGGAGCTGCAAGCCAGTGGTATACAAGTTTTGGAATACAATTTACCCAACTGATTGACATACATATAAGTTATCGATCTGTAACAAGTAAGAAAATTGAGCAGGTTTATAGTGGAGCTAAAGTAAATTATAGTGGAAACGTAACAGGAGTTGGTCTCGCGTTCAATTTTTTAAATAAGAGAACTGTGATGGTGTAGACTCTGACTCGTGCAAAATGTTAACATCTGATTAGGTTATATCATGAAAAAAACTATTTTAACTGCTTTTACAGCAGCCAGCTTGCTTCTTTGCAGCACTTCGGCATTTGCAGAACTTTTTTCTGTAAGCGCTGGAGTCCCGTTTTCGCATTCGTTTGCCAATACAGAAGTTGAGTCGGATGGAGTAAGTGGTTTTTTCCTTGCTGCCAAACTACCGATAATGGTTGGAGTAGGAATCGAAAGTTATAAAACTAAAATTAAAGGGACGACTCAAAAATTAGCAACTTCAATGTATGATATTTTCTATCAGCTTCCTATTCCTATCGTCAACCTGACACTTGGATTAGGAATGGGCTCAACTGAGCTACAGTGCGGAAGTTGTTCAACATTTGATAAAGGGAGTGCAACCCAGTGGTATACCAGCGTGGGTATACCAATTTTACCATTCTTTGATGCGCATCTCAGCTTACGCAGAGTTTCATCAAAAATAAAAACTAACGCGGCTTCTGAAGGTACGCCCAAAGGAACTGAGTACGACGTGGGTGGTACTGTGGCTGGAATTGGTATAGCATTTGGTTTCTAAATAAGTGATCTGCCCCTCATGTTAAACAGGACAAAATATTTCCGCAAACTGTGTCTTTCCGGTTGTTTTTTTGTAGGGATGATCGGCCTGTCAAGCTCTGCTAACGCACAGTTCATCGGTATAAACGTTGATTATGCCATCGATTATTCTGCGGCCCCCGGTAGTGTAGACGGGTACTCTGTCGGAATTTCACATCCTGCACCTTTTATCCCAAATATTGGATATTCATCTGTCAGCTTTAAAGATAAAGATACCGTAACAGACTCCTCTGAGAGTACTTCATCTCTCTTACTGGAAACAACGACTACAATCAAGACTATAAATCTTTTCTACAACGTTCCATTTCCCGTTGTTACAATTACTGTGGGTTTTGGTTTAGGTGGGGTGGAGACAAAAACAACAATTGTAGAAAATGTTTCGGACAAAAGCACTAGTGACTCTAAAGACTCTGTGACAGAAGGATTTTTTCACATTGGACTCCCTTTTTGGAACACAGTTGAGTTTCATCTTGGCTACCACTTAATGTCTTTTACTAGCATTGACATAACCAGTAATAAAACCGGTGATCCTTTCCAAGGGACTTACAATACTAAAAAGAACTATTCTGGTGGAATGACCACAATCGGAGTTCAAGTTGCATTTTGATGTTTTCCTCACCGTTTCCTGAGTTCATCAGTTTTTTCTGTGAACACCTGTCCTCATCACCCGATTTTCTCCTTCATCCTGAAGAAGAAGTAATTTCGGCTTCTTTTGGTTCTTCAAAAAGACGTGCCGAGTTTTCTTTAGGCCGCTACTGTGCCCGAAGAGCACTGTCAAAATTCGAACTGGAATCTGTACCAATTCTAAGAAACACTGAAAGCAGGGAGCCCTACTGGCCGAAATCAGTCAGGGGCAGTATCACTCACTCTGAAGGTTTTGCTGCTGCGGCTGTAGGGTTGGCAAAAGATGTGTCTGGTATTGGAATAGATCTGGAAAGTTTGTCCAGAGTAGTTGATTTTAATATCAGGAGACATGTCTGTGTGGATAAAGAACGGGAGTTCCTGGAGTCTCTGCCTGCTGAGCAGGCAAACCGTTATCTTCGAATTATATTTTCGGCTAAAGAGTCAATCTTCAAATGCTTTTTCCCGATCTCACAAACCTACCTTTATTTTCAGGATGCAGAAATAATAATTGATGAGAATAATTCCGAATTTTCTTTTTCACTCTCAAAAGCATGTACTGGAATTACGTCTGCAGGTTTTCAACATTCCGGCAGGTTCTCAATAAAGGATGATCTGCTACTGACATCAATTTATATTTAAAACCTTGTTTTATCAGGCTATTGTGGATTAATAAATTTATCCACATCTAACTGACTGCTAACAGTTATCAACTTGTTGTCAACATTTAATCAAATATTTTACCTGTAAATAATCAACTTATTGCGGTCAGATGTTTGTTACTGATTAGTTATCAACAACTAACCAACAATTCGTGTTGGGTTTTTTCTTTAATTTTGATAAATTATTGTTTGTCAACATTCTGACAACAAGTTGTCAACATATAAAAATCAGGTAAAAAACCTTATAATTCAAAAAGTTATTCACTTGCCAACAAGTTATCAACAAACCTACTACTACTAATAATAAAATATGGAAATTAATTTAAAAAGAGAAGCATTCAGTAGTACTCTGCAAAACATCAATTCTGTTGTTGACAAAAGTACAAGTTCAAACAAACCAATCCTGTCTAATTTCGTTATCAGGACCGTGGAGGGAGAAGGCTCAAAGGTTGAGTTTTCGTCGACTGATTATGAGCTTTCTCTTGTTGAGCAGGTGGAAGCAGAAATCACAGAACCAGGCAGTATCTGCGTCAATGCAAAAAAAGTATTCGATATAGTCAAAGAACTTCAGGACGAGGATGTAAAGATTCGTTCTACAGAACAACTGTGGATTCATATTACCTGTGGTTCTTCTGAGATGCGTCTTCCTTCGGTTGAAGTCGGCTTATACCCACAAACAGTACTGGAAGACCTTCCTCAATCTGTGACGATATCTGTGGATGATTTGAAGCAGTGTATTGACATGACACTGTTTGCTGCAATTACCAACGAGTCTCGACGAAACCTGATGGGTGTTTGTCTCAGTTCTACGAGTGATCAGCAAACCCGCTGGCTTTCCACTGACGGTCATCGATTAGCACAAATTCTCAAATCAGTCGAAGATCTGAATTTCAGTGAAGAAAAGGAAGTTATCGTTCCCAGAAAAGCTTTGACTGAAGTACGCCGGACAGCAGATCTTTTTGGCCAGACAGTAGTAATTTCTTTCGATGAACGTGTTATGCAGTTTACCGGCGGCAGGATCAGTTTCAAGACAAGGTTGATTGAAGGAAAATTTCCAAACTGCGATCCTATCATTCCCAAAGACAACACAATGGAAATTATTGTGAACCGTGAAAGTTTTATCAATTCACTGAGAATTGTCTCTTCAATCAGTTCAGAAAAACTAAGACCAGTGAAACTTCTTATCTCTCAGGGGGTTTTGAAACTGGAAAGTGAGAAAGCAGATTATGGAGAAGTGGTAGATGAAATAGAAATCGGCTACGAGGGTGATCCTTTTCAAATTGGGTTTAACTCCAGATATCTGTTGGATGTTTTAATTGTGATTGAAAGTGAAGATATAAAGCTAGAGTGTAAAAACTCGATGAGTCCCACCATCATCAAGTCCACTGTTGATGAATCATTTTTGTCAGTAATTATGCCATTGAGAGTCGAATGGTAGCTGGACGGTTTTCGATTTACTGTTCCTGATCACTTGTTGACTGTCGACAGTCAACCGTCAACCGCAAATGATTGTACATGATCATCCGCAACATTGAGGTATCTCAATTTCGCAACTACGGTAGATGTACGACAAAACTTTCTCCGGAAATAAACTGGATTTACGGTGCAAACGGCCAGGGTAAAACGAACCTGGTTGAGGCAGTATTTTACCTTTGTAACTTAGAATCATTTCGCACAACAAAGCCGTCTCTGCTGCTGCAGGAAAAAAAGTCAGAGGCAGTTCTTCAGGCTAAGGTAGAACGAAAAAAAGTTCTGCATCTTGTTCGTGTCAATATCACAAAAAAAGGTCGACAGGTTTTTTTAGATCACAAACCTTCCCGCCGGGTTTCTGAATATATTTTTTCTTTCATGGCACTGTCTTTCACTCCGGAAGATGTTAATCTTTTCAGAAGTGTTCCACAGGAGCGCCGCAAGTTTTTTAACAGGATTATGGCTTTCAATGATCCTCTCTATTTTAATAATATTCAGGAATATTCAAAAATTATTTCCCAAAAAAATGCTTTATTGAGACAGGGAAAAATTGAACAAATCCAACTATGGAATGAAATGCTGGCAAAGTCTGCAGTTCAGTTAATGAAGCATAGAAACAGTTATGTAGAGCAGGTTAATCAACATTTGAATGATATTTTCAAAGATATTTCCGGTCGCCCAGAAACATTGAAGCTGATTTATAAACCGTCTTTGAATTCAGCAGATTATGAAGAGAAAAATTGTCTTCAGCAACTTGAAAAAAGTCTGTCAAGAGACCTGCAGTACGGCTTTGCTGTACTTGGTCCCCACAGGGATGAGTACCATTTGATGATGGATGGAAAAAAAGACAGAGATTTTTTTTCGCAGGGAGAGTTCAGGATTACTAATTTGTCTTTAAAAATGACGATAAATCGTTTATTCTATGAGGGATATCAATTTTATCCGGTTTTGATTTTTGATGATCTTTTTTCAGAATTGGATGATGAGGTGATAAATAATATTTTACAATATTTTTTAACACTTAAGAATCAAATTTTTATTACCTCTACCTCAGAACCATCTGGATCCCTGACAGTAAAAAAATTTAATATTGTCAAGGGAGAGTTGGTTTGACAACACAGTTGAAGTTTGAGACTTCGACTGCTTCACGAAAGAACAAAATGCCAGAAATTGAAACTGTAGATAAATCGACTTACGACGAATCTGATATAACCGTACTGCAGGGCCTGGAAGCCGTTCGCCTGCGTCCGGGAATGTATATTGGAGGAGTGGATAGTACAGCACTTCATCATCTGGTTTTTGAAGTTGTAGATAACAGTGTTGATGAAGCTTTAGCAGGTTATTGTTCTGAGATTCACGTTATAATCAATTCCGACGGAAGTCTTTCAGTAGAAGATGACGGCAGGGGAATTCCTGTTGGAATACACGAAGAGGAAGGAATTCCGGCAGTTGAACTGATTTTGACCCGTCTTCATTCCGGAGGAAAGTTTGATAACAGCAACTACAAGGTTTCCGGAGGACTGAATGGAGTTGGTGCATCGGTTGTGAATGCGCTTTCTGGTAAAATGATTGCTGAAATACACCGCGAAGGATTTCTGTGGAAGCAGGAATATCAGCAGGGAATAACTGCAAGTTCCCTTGAACAAATTGAGGAAAGCAAAAAAACCGGGACCCATATTACGTTTTGGCCGGATAAGACTATTTTTGATAATGTAGATTTTAATTTTGAAATATTAGCTCATCGTCTCAGGGAATTGGCCTTTTTGAATAAAGGCATTTTAATTTCAATCAGGGACAACCGGTCAGAGCGGTTTCAGGAATTTAAATATGAAGGTGGAATTGCAGCATTCATAGAGCACATCAACGAAAATAAAAATGTTCTGCATGAATCTCCGGTTTATTTCTCCGGGAAATCTGAAGATGTTGAGATCGAAGTTGCTTTTCAGTACAACGATAGTTATACCGAGCGAATATATTCTTTTGTTAATAATATAAATACAGTGGATGGCGGAACTCATCTGACAGGATTTAAAGGAGCTCTTACCCGCACTTTGAACAGCTACATGAGTGCCAATAAAATTACTAATGATTTAAAAGAGAATTTAACAGGCGAAGATGTCAGGGAAGGAATGGCGGCAGTGATAAGTACCCGTGTTACCAATCCTCAGTTTGAGTCGCAGAAAAAAATAAAATTGACCAATGTTGAAATTAAGGGAAAAGTTGAAACCCTGGTTTCAGAATATCTGGGTGCACATCTGGAGGAGAATCCTGCTGTTGCAAAAAAGATTGTTGCCAAAGCCATTGATGCACAACGAGCCAGGCTTGCTGCAAAAAAAGCACGAGAAATTACCCGCAGAAAAAATGTACTTGAGTTCAGTACTCTTCCAGGAAAACTGGCTGACTGTCAGGAATCTGATCCGGCATTGAGTGAATTGTTTCTGGTTGAGGGTGATTCTGCAGGAGGCTCGGCAAAGCAGGGGCGTGACCGCAAAAACCAGGCTATTCTGCCTCTCAAAGGTAAAATATTGAATGTGGAAAAGGCCCGTTTTGATAAGATGCTTTCCCATGAAGAAATAAAAGCCATGATCACTGCAATGGGAACAGGTATTGGGAAAGAAGAGTTTGATCTTGAAAAAATACGTTACCATAAAATCATTATCATGACAGATGCAGATGTTGACGGCCTCCACATTTTGACTTTGATACTAACTTTTTTCTACCGGCAAATGCCTGAAATTATTGAAAATGGCTATCTTTATATTGCACAGCCGCCTTTGTACAGGGCAAAAAAAGGTCGTTCCAGTTTTTATGCCAAGAATGAAAATGAATTGACAGAACGGCTGGTGCGCGCTTCCAGTGAAACTCTAAGTCTCACTTCTGAAAAAGGAACAACAATCAGTGGAGAAGATCTTTTTCAGACTGCACTTAAAATCAGGCTTTACAGAACCCATTATGGCCGCTTGTGCTTTAACCCCAATCTAACTCTTTTGATCAATCTCCTGCTCAAGCATGAAATTGAGATTGATCTTGGAGGTGCAGAGCACATCCTCAACTGTATTGACAACTTGAAGAATAGCTATCCGGACTACAAACTGACTGTTGATCCGGAAAAACAAGGAAGCAATGTTCTAATCCAGGTTAATGATACACAAATTGAGCTGTCTCTGAATTTATTGGAAAACCTGAGCGCATATGATTATTCCCAATTGTTTCAGGAACATTTGAACCTCAAGACGGCACTTGGAGAAAATGGAGTGGTACTGACTGAAGAAAATGAAGGTGAGAGTCACTCTATCCAGACATGGTCTCAGGTGTTGGAATTTATGGTTAGTTTTGGCAAGAAAGGCATGTACATTCAGCGTTACAAAGGATTGGGTGAAATGAATCCAGAGCAGCTATGGGAGACAACACTTGATCCGACAATCAGAACACTTAAAAAAGTGAAAGTTGAAGATATTGTTGAATCAGACGGAATTTTCACCATTCTGATGGGCGATCAAGTTGAGCCACGCCGAAACTTCATTGTGGAAAACGCACTTCGAGTGAAGAATTTGGATGTTTGAAATTATTGCCCCAACTCCATGTCCAGCCCCCATTCCGTTGTCGCCATAGTCGGGCGTCCAAATGTAGGAAAATCAACATTATTCAATCGCCTTGTCGGGCGACGTTCTGCCATTGTAGAAAAGAATCCGGGTGTAACACGTGATCGCAATTCCGGAATTTCAAAATATCACGGTTTTCAGTTTATTGCAGTTGATACAGGTGGATTTGAACCAGTTGCAGAAAGCTCATTGGTTCAACAAATGGCAATACAGGCACGTCTGGCTGTTGAAGAGGCAGATTGTGTTTTGTTTGTTGTAAGTGCACTGGAAGGCTGGACTCCGGCAGACAGTGAAATATACAGGACATTGGTGAAAGCAGAAACTCCCTTGTTTGTTGTTGTCAACAAAGCCGATAACCCCCGTCTGGAAGAAGAAAGTTTTGAGTTTCATCAGCTTGGAGTAGAAAATATTTATCCAATTTCTGCTGAGCACAACCGTGGAATAGAAGGACTTTTGGAAGAAGTAGATCAGCTGATTCCACTGAAAATAAAAGAAAAAGAAGACTACAATGAAGATCTAAGCCGCTCTGATGCTCCTATTGCAGTTGCGGTTATTGGTAAACCAAATGCAGGAAAATCGTCGATTGTAAATGCACTTCTCCGGAAGGAGCGGATGATTGTGGATTCGGTTTCAGGAACAACCCGTGATCCGGTTGACAGTCAGTGCAGTTTTGAAGGCCGGGATATTTTGCTGGTTGATACTGCAGGAATTCGTCGACGCGGCAAGGTCAGTCGGAAGATTGAAACATTCAGTATTGTTTCTGCACTCAAATCAATAGAACGTGCGGATGTAACCCTTTTGATTATTGATGCAGAAGAAGGGGTAACAGAGCAAGTTACCAAGATTGCCGGCTATGCCAATGAGCGAAGAAAATCACTGGTGATTGTGATGAACAAATGGGATCTGGTCAAAAAAGACGGCATAACCCAAAAGGAAGTCAAAGAAGAAGTATACGATAGTTTGGGTTTTATCAACTTTGCACCGGTTATTTTTGTCAGTGCGGTGACTGGACATCGCGTTCCTCAAATTTTTGAAAACATTCTGCGGGTTCATGAGCAATACGTCCGGCGGATTCAAACTTCAGATTTGAATACGATTCTTCAGCTGATTGTCAACCAGCATCCGCCTCCATCAAAATCGGGCCGGCCGACCAAAGTGTATTACGGCAATCAGGTCAGTGTTGCCCCGCCGACTTTTGTCTTCATGACCAATAATCCCGAAAAAACAAACTTTGCTTACGAGCGCTATGTTTCCAACCAGTTCCGCTTTCATTTTGGTTTTGAAGGTACTCCCCTGAATTTTATCTGGCGCAAGAAAAAATCGACTCATAGTAAAAAACCCGGAAAACGCAGCTGAAAAAGATATCCAAGATCAGTATTATTGCCTGATTTTCAGACTGACAGCTGAAAACTGACAGCTAAATCCATGGCCATTCCAAATTTACTGAAACCCTGGTAAAATTGTGCTGGTTGAATTTCTTTCATAACCTGATTGTCAGGCAAAGTGTACGTCGGTAAAACGGCTGCGCAGCTTGATAACTTCATCTTTGACTATTTTTCCTTGCAGTCCGGCTTTCATCAAATCAGCCAGCTCACCCATTTCATCTTCTTTCATGCCGTAGCGTGTCATTTCCTGTACGCCAATCCTTAATCCGGTTGGATTTTTTGCATCCTTGTCGCCAGGAAGCATATTGTAATTGGTGATGATGTTATTTTGATCGGCAAGCGAACGGGCAATATCTTTGGCAATTCCAAAATTGGTTACTTTTATTGCCAACTGGTGACTTTCAGTAAAACCGAATTCTTTGGCTTCCACATTCACCCCTTCATCAGTCAGAGCCTGTCCTAAAGCTTTGGCATTAGTTATTGTTTGAGCAGCATATTCCCGGCCGAACTGAGCCATTTCCCGGATTGCTATCAGCATTCCCGGCAGAGTGTGCAGATGGTGACTGCTGGAAGAACCAGGCATTACGCCCCTGTCTACACTGGTCCACCATTTCATTTCCTGTTCAGTGGCCATGTTGCCTAAAATTACTCCACGCTGTGGCCCAGGGAAAGTTTTATGTGTACTTCCGTTAATGAAATGCGCGCCTTCCTCAAATGGATTTTGGAATTGACCACCGAGAATCAGACCAAGAACGTGAGCACCGTCATAAAGAAGAGGAATATTTTTTGCCCGGCAGACTTCTGCAATTTGTTTTACAGGTTCCGGAAAGAGGAACAGGCTTTTGCCAAGAATAACCATATTCGGAGAAGTTTGCTCCACCAGGTCAACGCATTTTGGTACATCAAGATGATATCCGTCTTCAGTTGCAGGCCAGAAATGCAATGAGATGGAGTTTTCACGTCCCGGAGTGAGTACTTTTCCTCGAACCTGAATTCTTCTTCCCACCACGCCAATCGGGTTATGGCTGATATGTCCGCCGATTTCGATAGAATTTACAAGCACAGTATCACCACCACGCAAAATACCAAGAGCCACAGCGGTATTAGCAGCATTTCCACTGAGCGGGCGAACATCAGCCTGCAGACATTTTGCCAGCTGGATGATTTCACGAGTGGTCATGCTTTCAATTTGATCGATGTAGCGGGTACCTTCGTAATATCGGTTGTCTTGCTGTGCAGTATTCGGATGCCCTTCTGCATAGCGGCCCATGAAATCGTTTGACTCTATTTGTTTGACTGCATCCGACTGCACGTTTTCGCTGGCTATCAGGTTAATTGCCTCTTTTCCGCGCCATTGATTCTGGTTATTGACGATGTCCAGGACATCAGAAATATTTACACTCATTTTTCTCTTTGGGTATGAAATTAAAGATAGGGGGTAGTCTGATTACTCAATATTCCGGAAAATATTCAAGTTTGGCTCCAGACTCCCGGATGGCTTCCTGTTCAGGAAGTTGTTGTTTTTCGAAATGTTTTCCTTTTACGACAAGAGCAGGACGGATATTGCGGATCAAGCTGCTGGCATCCGGATCATCAAAAATAATAACCCGGTCCACTGCTTCAATGGCTGAAAGCAACAGTGCGCGCTCTCTTTCATTCAGCAAAGGCGGGCGTCCTTTTTGTTTAGTGATGCTCTGGTCACTATTGATTGCTACGATATTAAAGCCTTTAAGAGTATTGAGTTGATGCAGGAATTTCAGGTGCCCTGCAGAAATTTCGTCAAAATATCCATTTGTGAAAACAACCGGAATTTCTTGCGGCAAGTTGCGGTACAGTTTTTCCTGAGTCACGATTTTCGCAGAAGTTTCTCCGTAATCAAAACGCTGCAGCAATTCATTTTTTGTAAATGAAACGACACCTACATGTTGTATTTCCAAACTTGCAGCAAGTTGAGCCCAATAAGCGGCCTGCTCAATCTTTGCCTGTCCGGCAAGCATAAACGTGAGCATGCTGCTGACCATGTCTCCGGCTCCAACAACATCAAAAACTTCCTGAGTTTCTGCTTCAAAGAAGTGATAATTCTCCGGATTGTGAAAAAGGAGTAAACCGTCCCGATCAAGGCTGATTACCAGATATTCCAGTTTTACTTCAGCTTTCAACTGTTCTGCAGCCTTGAGGACATCATTTTGATCTTTAATAGTAAATCCGACTGCTGCTTCAGTTTCCTTGCGGTTTGGTTTAATGAGTGTGAAATCCTGATAGATGCTGTAGTTTGTCGTACGTCGAGGATCACCAACAATCGGAATTCCGTGTTTTTTACCACAAGCCGCAATTGTTTTGAGACTTTCAGTACTAAGTAAACCCTTTCCGTAGTCAGAAACAATGACTGCTTTACATTTTGGAATTGTTTGTTCCAAATAATCAACCAGCTGATTTTGCAGTACAAGCGTTTCCGGATCCGGATCAATGTCCATCCGGAGCAAATGGGTTTGTCCGGCAATCATACGGTGCTTGAGGCAGCTTTTATAATTTTCAGAAATGATCACCCCTGAATGATCAACTCCGTTTTCCGCAAGCAGTTTACGGATGCATTTGCCCGTTTCATCTTTTCCGGTGACTCCGCAAACGAGTACTTCTGCACCAAAAGCGGCCAGATTCATCACAACATTACCTGCCCCGCCTAAGCGCTGGTCTTCCCGGAGCACCCGCATTACAGGAATTGGCGCCTCCGGAGATATTCTATCTACTTCACCCCATGAATAATGGTCCAGCATCAGGTCTCCTACAACGAGGATGCGTGGAGATTTTATTTTCTCCAGGGATTGGCGGAGGTCTCCTTCGCTCATAATGATTAGTTTTGGCTTAAGTATTTTTCTAATGCCTGCTGGAAAGCATCATAGGGTTGTGCACCGGAAAGTACTTCACCCTGAATTTCTCCGGACTTTGGATTGAAGAGGCCAACAAAAAAACCTGGAGTTCCGGTAATGCCAAGATTAGCTCCATCTTTCATGTCCTGATCAACTAGTCCACGGTATTTCTCGTTATCGAGGCACTCGTCGAATTTAACAGGGTATTTTACTTTTATTTCTCTGGCATATTTTTTCAGTTCTTCCTTATCTTGTGCCTTTTGACGTGAGTAGAGTATCCTGTGAATTTCTTCAAATTTGCCCTGTTCCCGGGCACATTCCGACGCAATAGCCGCTTCGTCGGCTTCTTTGTGAAAAGCAAGCGGGAAGTGCCGGTATCCAAAAGCCACCCGGTCCTTGTATTTTTCGAGGAGTTTACGGATTGTACTCTGAACACGACCGCAAAAAGGACATTGGTAATCCGAATATTCAAGCAGAATTACCGAGGCTTTTTTGTTTCCCCTGAGATAACCGGTTTTTATATTACCTTTCAGCAGAAAATCTGAAGGGGCCTCCAAATTTGAAATAACCCAGCCCTTCTTAAGTGCCAGTGAGTATTGGTTCAACATATGTTGACTCCTAATCTGCTGCTCCAGAAACTGTTTAATCTGCGGCCGGATCTGTTCCAGGGTTCCTCGTTCCTGCAGATCATTTTGTTCATAAACAGTAATAATATCTTTGAGTGTCACTTTTCTTTCTGGAGTCAAGATTATTTCCTGATGTTTTGCAGCCAATTTTTCCAGAGCATATTCCATCAACCGGACACTCAGATGCTGATACAACTGCAGACTCAGGTCATTTGCTTTTTTGTTGCGCACATCTTCAAAAGTCACCGGCTTTCCATCAACCAAGCCTATAACCGGATTGGGATGAAATACTGTACCTGCAGGAGCAGCACTGGAAGTTTGTGCAATTGCAGTAAAATAAGCGGTAAAAATGAGGATGAATGAGATTAGATACTTGAATAATTTTGCAGTTATCATGTAATTTATCTCTTATTTAATTTAGAAAGTTGGGTGAAAAATCGGTTAAAATTTCATTGGGGTTCGACATTCCCATCAGACAGATCAAGTCATCCAAACGGGAGTCCAGGTCTGGAGACTCCAACAGTGTTTGTTTTTCTATTCCGGAAAAATCCAGGTTCATGCTGAGTAAATTAACGAGGTAGTTTGCAGGAATATCTTCTATTTTTTCCCACTCTATTTTCAGCTTATTTCTTTCAGAATATTCCCTGAAGTTTTGATACAAAAGTTCTGAATCCTTGGAAAGCCTTAAATCTTCAGTGTCATTTGGAAATGATGAATACTCTACTTTTGCCTGTCTGTATGGAGTGTCTGTTTCCAGTTCCTCCACAATCTTAAAGCGAGATTCTCCGTGGAGTTGTATTAGATAATTTCCTTTTGGCAATTGTTGAGACTGTTCAATTTTTCCTGCACAGCCGATTTCACACAGCTTTTCAGAATCCTGGGTCGCAGGCTGAATTATGCCAATCAGCAAGTCTTCATGCTCCAGGACGTGTTCCACCATCTGTCGGTAACGCGACTCGAATATATGCAGAGGCAGAACTGAACCCGGCAATAAAATCGTTTTATGCAGAGGGAACAAAGGAATAGTATCGATCAGTTTTACAGTAGTCATTAGACCTCAATTGGAAATCGTTGCTGCAGACTACCTGCAATCCTACTTTCAACATCTACTGCAGTTTGAGGTTGATGCGGCATAGTATTTTTCCAGACTGAACTATTTTCCATACAAAGATATGTTGGAATTTGAGGTGCCAGTTGAGTTACTTTTTGTTGAACATTGCGGAACAAACGCTGACGTATTTTTTTTAAATAACGCATTTTTCCATCCTCTCCAGGGACAAACTCTCCAAGAAAAACACGGCTGTTTGGAAAGCGTTCATCCACAACTGATTTGAGTGAAGAAATGTAGCGTAGAGAACCCAAACTGACCCAGGCAATTCTGTCTGGTGGAACAGCATCAAGAATTTGCTCAACCAGTTCCTGATAACCTTTTTCCCAATCCGGATAGTTGATCATGGGATCAAAATGAAAAGCGACTTTGTACCCTGCCGCTGAAGCCTTTCCTGCTGCTTCAAGCCGTTCTTTCAGCCGCGCTGTTTTGTGTTCTTCCTGTTCAACAATGGCTTCCGGATTTACCGACCATGAAATAACGGTTTTTCCACCGTGCGGAAGATCGAGCAAATGATCAACATTACTTGATTTCGTTTTCAGTTCAAGCAGGGCGTTCGGTAGTTTTGCAAAAAAACGGATTACATGCGCCTTGATACCCAGAATGTGGTCGAGTGCCAAACTGTCAGAATGCTCTCCTGTTCCTACACGAAATAGAGTATTCGGCTGTTCCGCAGTACGCTGCCAAACCTGCTCCAGCATTTCATCCAGATTTGCGTGAACTGTAATAACAGGTTTGTTCAGGAATGCTTGTAGAATACAATATGTACACTCAAATGGACAGTTTTCTATTAAATCCAGCGTAAAATAATTGCAGCAGACAAGATCATTCGAAAA
>OFBH01000003.1_pt1 | contig 20409 bp, 19 predicted proteins | sample 1520511 | NCBI WGS metagenome assembly OFBH01 (sample SAMEA3696448, study PRJEB22514) | metagenome | biome: water; feature: marine; material: hydrothermal vent | place: Pacific Ocean | collected 2014-08-15 | depth 1539 m | reverse complement strand
TTGGCACCTCCGCACCAGAAATGCTAGTCTCTGGACTGGCTGCATGGGATGGCAACACTGGCTTGAGTATTGGTAATGCCATTGGCTCTAATATCTTTAACATTGCTTTAGTGCTAGGTGTTAGTGCTATTATTGTGCCGATTGAGGTGCGTGGAGATATCTTAAAAAAGGAATGGATTTTCTTAATGGTTGCCACGCTTTGCGCAGGCTTGTTGTTAAGCGATGGGCGTCTTGATCTTACTGACGGACTTATTCTATTGTCGATGCTAATTTTATTTTTGGCCTACACACTAAAAGAATCAAAAAATAAAAATCATCACGAGTTTGATGATCTTGAACATGTCACAGACAAAAGTCAAACCGGTAAAACTTGGGTAATGCTACTCATTAGTTTAGTAATACTCATATCCAGCGCAAGATTAGTCGTATATGGTGGTGTTGAGATTGCCAAGTTTTTTGAAGTTTCCGACTTGGTGATTGGTTTAACCGTAGTGGCGCTTGGCACCAGCCTGCCAGAATTAGCAGTTTCAATTAGCAGTGTACTCAAAAAACAATTTGATATGGTGGTGGGTAATATTATTGGCTCTAACCTCTTTAACACTATTGCTGTATTAGCCATTCCAGGCTTGATTCATCCTTCTGACGTACCAGAAGACGTCTTAAGTAGAGACTACCCAGTCATGTTATTGCTGACTGTATTACTGTTCATCGTTTCGTATAAATTTGGCAAAAAACACATTATTAATCGCTTCGAAGGAGTTGTTTTAGTGGGTGTCTTTAGCGCCTATATGTGGATATTATTTTGAATTTAACTCTGAACAATGAGAAAGCAACTCAACAATTCTCACAACAACTAGCGCAATGTACACAAAATATAAATCACGCTATTGTGATTTATCTTGAAGGTGATTTAGGCGCGGGGAAAACCACACTTGCTCGAGGCTTTATTCAAAGTTTTGGTTTTGATCGTGTTAAAAGCCCCACTTACTCTTTGGTAGAAAGCTATCAAAATGATATTATCAATATTCACCATTTTGATTGCTATCGCTTAAGCGACCCTGAAGAATTAGAATATATTGGCATTCGCGAGTATTCAGATTCTGGCCACATTCAACTGATCGAATGGGCAGAACTAGGAAAAGGTATTATTGCACCTGCTGATTTGAGCATCCATATTACCGGCGAAGATAACACTAGAAAACTGTCTATTTATACTCACAGTGAAGTTGGTAAACAACTATTGACATGTTTAAACGCTTGATCTTATGCTGTTTTCACAAAACAATTTATCAAGACACTCTCAATCACGATTAACAGCCCATTTACAAAATTTCCGAAATTTTGCATGCCAACACATGCTTGATTGATAAAAATCTTTAAAAAGGCTATTTTTCAAGCTTAAAACACTATTTTTGATAGCTGTTTATTACGATTTTGAATTTTTAGCAGTCATTTTAAAAATTTACTAAATTTTTTATGTCTATACAAATTGACTTTTGATTTTCTTGTTTATTTTAGAAAGTTCATTATCAAATGATGTTGGAATTTCATTGTAAAGATCTCTCTTTGAATTTTCAATATTATCTTCTATAGATTTTTTTAGAGATGAGGTGTTATGACTTGATAAAAATCTTTTTAATTTATCTAATGTATCTTGATTAAACATTTTTGCAAACTTTAATTGCTCCTCCTTATCAAAACTACCATCTTCAATAATTAATGAGGCAGCCAACCACAAGGCCAAATCTTGTTTTAAATCGTCAATCCTTTCTCTAGCCTTAGCATCAACAAATTTATCAATGTCTTCTTTAATTTTTTTATTAAGCTTGTCTACTTCATCACAATGATAGTCTTGCTTTCCACTTTTAAAAGTATCACACATAGAAAACCACAATAAAGCGCGGCATCTGACTAGCATTGATGGATGTGATGAATTAACATCAATTTGAGATTTGAAGCTTTCTGTGTTGGATAATTGCGATAAAAATCCACCTACATTAAATTTAAGATATTTTGTAGAAAGACCAGATATTGTTTTCATCATTGCTCGAATAGAGACGTCTAATGACTCGCTAGCCAGCAATCCAATTCGATCAGCTGATATTTCCTGAGCTCTCTTTTGTATTGAAAATTCAAGACTTTCATTACTCTTTGAAGCTGCAGCAAGACTATGGCTATAGAGGAAATGGCCTATTTCATGCCCAATTACAAATTCTATTTCTTCATCTTCCAGAATGTCTATTAATCCAGACGAAAGACGAATTACACAATCACTATCATTACCTGCGTAACACTCTGCCTGTATCTCTGCAGATGCATATACATAAGCTTTAACTGACTCTTTTGGTATATGTAATCTGTTAATTACTTTATTAACAGAGTTATCAATAATTGGCGTAACAAGTGGACTGACCAGGATAGAATTTAATGAAAAATATGATTGCAAACCATTGCTGTCTCTATGCTCTACATCGACAGAAGCTCTTAGCGTGTCACCCGAATACCTAACACTCTCTGAAAAATTTCTTGCCTTATAAAGTTCATCCTCCATATTTCTTTCTAGCTTTAGCAATTAGATCTAACTTCTGTTGTGCACTTTCTCTTTCATTACCCTCTGACAATGTATTCAGCCGATTATTCCATTTTTGATATTCTTGCCTAAGATGCTTTAACTTTTTGTCATTACTCCAAGACACATCGATACCTAATGAACTTTCTAAATCTGATTTATCTAAAGATAAATCTAAACCAACTATGTGCTGATCTCTCATGCTTTCTAATTCATCAGCATCAATCCCAAGCACATCAGCAACTTTGTGAATAACTTTCATCTCTTCTGCATGCACAACGCCGTCAGCAGCCATTACTTCATGTGCTAATTCAACTGCTTCATATTTCTGAGCATCTTCTCCAATCTCATTCAATTGTTTACAGATATTTCCCAATACTAAATCACCAGATTCAGCTAATTTATACGAACTCCTCATTGCATCGTTATAAACTTTTTTAAGTTTTTTTTGTTTTTCATTGCCGAATGGCGTAATCATTTTTTGTATCCATGCTTTCAGAGTTTCACCTTCTGCATCATCAAGTTCACCATCTGCCATAGCAACCGCCATGCCTATTTCAATTGACAATGCTCTAGCCTTGTCAATATCTTCAGCCTCTTCTTCATAACCCTTGTGTTTAAAATTATATTTATAATTTACAAGATCTCTCCATATACCAGCCTCACCAAATCCAAGTCTGACAGCAGGAAGATCGTACATATCAACCAACCTTACAACAATAGTTAAATCTTGCACACCTCCAAACGATGGGTTTAATAATCCAAGTGGAACTGAACCAACACTCACCCATTCAAGAAAACCTTGTCCGGCATCTATTTTTCCAATATTGGCCAAGTGTTGAAACGCAACTGTTTCAGGCTCTTGAAATGAATCGCCAAAAGACAACACAGGAGAAAGATCTCCCTCTCTATCATTAGTAAGGACAGAGATCATAAAACCAACCTCTGTTGTTACATAAACAGGAAAAAGCCCTTTACACTGAATTTCTAAAAAAGGTAGATTCGTATCTTCGTTTAGATAACTCTTCTGAACTCGAACCTGGATAGACTCCAATCTTTGACCAGTAATTGCTTTTTTTAATGCTCCAAAAAAACCCATTTTTTACTCCACTGTAAATTTATCTATTTTATTCGAGCCACTTTCTGAAGAAGCTGTTAATGATAATTTTATTTCTGTGTTTTTACCTGACTCTACATCAACAAAAGATGTGTGCATGATCTGACTATCATCGAATGAGTATGTAATTTCAATTTTCTGCCCAGCAGGCCTATTCGGTGGTAATGATAATTCTTTGCTTGCTATAATCTTAACAAATCTTATATCTTCTTCTGCAGATCCTGACTCAGTAATTTGACAATTAATAATTTCTTGACCATCATGAGCCGTATAAAAAGTTCGTGTAACTGAACACGGTATTTTTTCATTTTTTTGAATCAAAAGACTTACACCCTCCCTATCTTCATTTCTATTTTCATCATATCTTGTAGAAATGGTGCCAAAGAATTGTTGAGTTACTTCCGCTACCTTGATTTTTTTGATAGAATTTTGTTGAGTTTTTGATAATTTAGACTGATCACCTTTATAAGCTGCATACAAAGACGCACCCAAAGCAACAACTTCATCAACATTAACGGATGCTACCGGGTCTTTTTTAAACACTCGTCTAATGCTTTCTAGTACAACAGGCATCCTAGTGCTACCACCTGCTAATAATACTTCTTGAATATCTGAAACAGTTATGCCGGCTTCATCAATAATCGATTCGCACAGCATTTCTGTCTGAGCAACCAATGATGATATTTCTTGCTCAAACTCTTCACGAGTAACTTTGATATTAGTACGCATAACTCGTACATTAACTTTATCTCTTTTTGACAAAGATTTTTTCTGATCTTCAGCGTTAGTTTTTGTAAAATCAGCCTCTTCTAAATCTTCACCATTTTTTTCTTTATATTTTTTCTGGACAATCTTCTGAAGCACTGTATCAAAATCATCACCACCAAGTCTGTTGATACCACCCGAGGTTACGACTTCAATATCTTGCCCCTCAACTTTCAAAATAGTGACATCAAATGTACCACCACCCAAGTCATACACTGCATAGTGACCATGGAGACCATCACCACTCTGAAAAGCATAATACAATGCTGCTGCAGTTGGTTCATTAATAATGTATTTAACATCTAATCCAGCTTGCTTAGCTGCTGTCATTGTGGCGTTTCTTGCCTCATTAGCAAAATTTGCTGGAATAGTAACGACAGCTTCACCAACCTCACCAATCGCCTCTTTCGTATCTTGTAATAATTTCTTTAAAACAATTGCACTACAATCTGTTGGCGTGTGTTCATTGCCTTCAATGTTGTAGGTTGTGGTTGTGCTACCCATGTCCCTCTTAAATCTAGCAGCAATCGTATCTGACATCCCTAAAGATTTTCGGGCTTCTTCACCAACCTCAGCTTTTCCGCCAGAAAAATCGATACATGATGGTGTGACATTAGATCCTGCTGAATTATGGACAATTTTTGATCGCCCAGTGTCATCTATATAAGATACTGCTGAGTAAGTTGTGCCTAAATCAATTCCAATAAATGCTGACATATAAATCTACTCCTGTATTGTATTATTTTGTTCCTTGTTATCAATTTCTTGCTCTGGCCTTTTATAAATATAAACAGAGACTTTTGCTTGGGTAATTATTTTATAACCACCGTCGTCCATTTCTCGCCTATAACCCTCATCAAAAACCTCAGCAATTACAAAATGCTTGCTTTCATCATCTGTATCAACTTTCTTTGGATTATCGGCAACACCTTCTGCAGATCTGTAATCACCTCCTATTTCAGGAGAAAATGATTCAACACTACACTCTGCAAGCGCATCCTCCATCACTTCTTGAATATCTTCCAAAACATCTCGAACTACTTCATCTGTACTGTCGTCTTTAATATAGTCATTGATTGATTGATCTACAATTGTAAACCTTAACAAAAAATTATGAAATATTTTTGCATCATAACCCTCTTTATATCGATTAATTTCATCTTCTTTTTGATCTAATGTAGATTGAAGTTTCATATGAACCTCAATCATTTCTTTGGTATTTTCGCTAAGCAAAGTTAGTGAGTTACTAGATTGGTTTACTGCATTGCTTTGTTGATTAACCACACTTCCTAATTCAGAGCTACCATTTTTAATTGCTACAACAATCCCTTGAACCTGTTGAGAAAATGTTTCTGGCACCACAATTTCATTACCTGAAATTGCAATTCTTCTCCACCTATAAAGCCAAAACGAAACAGATATCGACAACAAGGTTGTCAAACTTAATAAAGCCAACAATATGTTGTAATCCAAAGCGTCATTATTTCCTGTAGGATTTACTATTGACTCTTGACTTGATGTAGTGTTAATAGTATTTACAACTAGATCATCGACTTTAGATATTTTGTCTTTAACAATACTAATAACACTCTGCTTAAAATCTGTCTGATCGATAACTTTCTGGCTATCGACATTTGCATTATTTATGCTAATGCTAGGAGGTGCCACAATCCATATTGTCAAGCAAAAGGCAAATATTAAAAAAACAATTTCAGAAATCGAAAAATAACTTTGTTTCATAATTAAAATCTATATCAAGAATAAGACTCCATTATGAACTATTTTTTAATTAAATAAGATTAAAAATCATAACTATTCAATTTTTATACCACGCTAAATTTATCGTTTAGGTGTGCTAGAAAGGTTGTAACAGCCTCAGAGAAAAAATCGAAGATTTTTTGATAAATTACTGAGTGCGATTAGTGTGAATTGGTAGTTTTGCAGGGGCGAGCTCTTTTTGGATACTTTTTCTACTGCGCGAAGCCTGCCCTTGGTTGGGGAGCACCAGAAAAAGTATCAAGACCTAAACGAGAAAATCTTTGATTTGCGCACCCCAAGAGTATTTCCTCACTTCGCTCAGGGCAGAAAGGGTTTAAATATTTTTTAAGATTTGCTTGGCGCTCCGCCTTCTTCAGGGGGCTCGTAGCTAGGATCATTTGGGTTCATAAAGATAAAACCATAACCACTTTCAGTATCGATTTCATCAAAATCAACCATCATTCCTTCTAACAGTTCTTTTTGTGAATATGCCACTACATACTCAATACCGTTAGATTCTAGATGGATATCGCTATCTGAGCGCTCATCAAAGCCCATTAAGTATTGATAACCTTCATCGGTTTGATCAACTGCAAAACGAATAAGCATACCTTGAGCATCTGGATTTTGAGTAGATAGACCGATTTCTTCAGCCGCATTTTTAGTAATTGTAATCATGTTGTTTTTTTAATATCTTTAATAAAATTAACAAATTGTTCAACCCAGTGGTTACTACCAACATTTCTAAGATGTGAATAAGTGGCTAGTAAATTGTGGATTAGTATCCCATCGCGCTTATTATCCACACCTACACCGCGTAAAACCTCATAGGCATAATGGGTTTTTGGATCAATATTTTCTAACTTGGAGTAATGAAATTCATGTGCAGAAATCTGTTTAGAGACTCCACTCCAGGGGTGATTACCCGTTGGCGCAAGTTGTACATAACCTCGGCCAATCGGCTTGGGCGTCATTAACGTATCGGCTTCAATCACCCCCACCAGTTTATGCGACTTGCCTTGATGGGTAATTTGTCGGCTCAAATACATCAAGCCACCACACTCAGCATAAGTCGGTAAGCCCGCTTGGATTTTAGCTTTAATATCGGTTAATAAAGATTGGTTGGCTGACAAAGCCTCTAATTGCATTTCCGGAAAACCACCACCAATAAACAAGGCATCTGCCTCAGGCAGTTTATCATCTGTCAAAGTATCGAAATACACCAAATCGACACCTAACGAATCGAACGCATCAAGATCATCTTGATAATAAAAACCAAATGCACTATCTTTAGCCACTGCTACTGTGATTGATGACGTTGTATTGTTAATAACGGGTGTTGGTGATTCAATGGTTTTTTGATTAATGCCAATTAGTCTATCTAAATCAACTTGGTCGGCAATGTGCTTAGCTGCTGTATCAATAAATTTTTGTGATTCAGGGGTTTCATTGGCTGGCATTAAGCCTAAATGACGCTCATCAATAATGAGTTCTGTCGATCGTCGAATAGCACCTAATACCGGTATATCGGTGTAATATTCGATTGCTTGAATCAGTTTTGATTCGTGACGATCGCCAGCTATTTTGTTAAGCACAACCCCTGCAATGTGGACATCGGTATCAAACACTTGATAACCTTTGACCAGAGGTGCAACACCGCGTGTGATTCCAGTAGCATCGACCACTAAAATAACGGGCAGCTTAAGTAACTTGGCAAGATCTGCATTCGCATCACCACCCGTCACGTTCATGCCGTCATATAGCCCCTTATTGCCCTCAATAATAGCGATATCGCTGTTACTCGCATACTGACCGTACAACTGAGTAATTTCATCCTCAGACATGTTGTAAAAATCAAGATTGTAACAAGGATTGCCACTGGCCTGAGACAGCCAAATTGGATCGATATAATCAGGGCCTTTTTTAAAGGATTGAACGTTTAATGATTTTGCTTTAAATGCTGCGCACAGCCCTAAACTGACAACGGTTTTGCCTGAGGATTTGTGTGCAGCGGAAAGGTAGATGGATGAAGCCATGCTTCTATTATATCAAACAACTTTCTAAAATCTTTAATCTTAGATTGTGGCGAATGATTTTGTAAGGTTTGCTAAGTCAGAATCTAAGACTTGTGATGAGGGTCAGCAACTTCATCTGCCAAGCTCTCAGGCAAGAAAGGTAAAAACTTCACTAACAGCGTCACAGCAATCAGTGCAACTGCAATACCACCAACGCCTAACATTATTTCAGGCAATGACGGTGTATAAGCAGCAATACCGCCATAACCTTCTAAAATCTCTTTACCTGGGAATAGCTCCATTGGATAAGCTTGACCACCCACAATAATAATATAGAGCTGGATAACACCACCAATCAAGATGAGCAATGAAGCCAAACCTAGGGTTGAACGATTACCTCGAAGCGCTGGATGATAAATAAGTGCCATTGGGATTAAACCACCTAAGATGATCTGCCCATACCAAAACAGCTGAGTATAAATACCACCATCAAACAGGATAAAGTTTTCAACACCAGCATTCTCAGCTAAATATAAATTACCCAAATGCTTGACTGCAACAAAATACATGACTGCTGCGACAAATACACCTAGAAGACTACCCAAACGATTAACCACTGCATCACCTAGTGGGCGCTCAGTCCATTTATAACTAGCCATCAAAATTAAGATAAAGAAAGCCAAACCAAAAGCAAATGACATAATAATAAACATTGGCGCCATGATGACAGCGTCATACGCTTGACGAGCTACCAAAAAGCCAAAAATAGAGCCTGTACCAGTGGTCAGGATTAAACGCCATGAAAATGCCGCCAAACCAGCTTTAGAAGTGAAACGATTCATACGACGCTCAAACATCATCCATAAATACACAGCAACAATGACAAAGAAGCCGTTATATAAAATAATGTTCCAAGCGAAAATTGATTTAAAGTTGTACTCTGTCATTGCTACAATCAAACGATCAGGGCGACCTAAATCAAGCACCAACACCATTAAACCACCTGCCAATAGTGCTAATGCCACTAGGCCAGATAAACGCGACAATGGTTTGTACAATTTCTTTTGAAAAACAGAGGCAATCGAGGCAACATTGAGTGCACCTGAAGCAGCAACGATCAAGAACAAAGCGAATACGTGAGGCATACCCCATACAATACGATTACTCATGCCCGTTACATAATGACCATGGTGTTCCATATAATAAACAGCACCTAATGCCGCTAAAATAAGTACACCTAAGCCTGCAATCAATGCATAAAAACCTAAACTTCTTCCCTGAGTTTCTTCGTAACGAATGTTCATAAAATTCCTAAATTTTGTTACTGTTAAATGCCGCTATAACGTACACCAGTATTCAGATCTAAATCCGCTCTGATTTGTGCACTTTGAACTTTTTTGAGCGTTTGGTTGATATTACTCTTTGGGTCATATAAATCACCAAAGATCACCGCATCACTATTAACGCTAGCAACACAAGCGGGTGTTCCGCCGTTATCAACTTTATGCACACATAAAGTACAAGACTCTACTGTACCTTTACCACGTGGCATATGCTCTCGTTGGTCGGTTAATTCTTCATGTACAAATGAACGTGCATCGTATGGGCAAGCCATCATGCAATAACGACAACCAATACAAAGGTGTCTATCAACCAAAACAATACCATCTTCACGTTTCATTGAGGCATTGGTTGGGCAAACATCCACACATGGTGGCTCTTCACAGTGCTGACACATTAGTGGTAAGCTGGTGATTTTACCGGTAGCTTTGTCTTTTACTTTTAATTTCTTAACCCAGGTTGGTTTTTGATCGCCGGTTGAATGTACTTCACTACCCCAGCCATTTTCTTGCTGACAAGCGCTTACCATGCCATCAATTTCGACTTCAGTTAGTTTGTTGGTGTCAACTAACATTCCCCAACGCTTTTCATTGGTAACCGGATTTTCATTTGCGTTAGCTGCAAAACTGGTTAATGTAATACCGCTGGCAATCGTAGCAACACCGACAGTAGTCGCACTACTGGTTTTAATAAAATCACGACGATTTAATGTTTTGCTCATTATTTAGTCCCTTTTCGTGGTGTTGTACGATGACAACTAAAGCAATCAACACTCACACTCACCTTTTGGTGACATGTTGAGCAGAATTGATCCTGATCATTTACTGGGTGATATTGGTTTGTTTTTTTATCTTTAGTCGCATGACAATTAACACAACCTTTAAGTGAACTTTCTTCAGTGCGAACACCTTCTCTGAGTGTTTTATCACGTTTGTGATTCAAAAACTCAGGGTGCATTCTACGAATAACACCAAGACCATCGGTATGAAAAATCTTACCTGACGCCTTAATACTACTGGCCTCTTCACCCAAACTAGAATAGTCTGCATGTTCATCGGCAAAAACATTGCCCACCAATAAAACCATCAATATAGCTACTAAACGATACATATATTTTCTCTCGTAAATTAAATCTAATTAATCGCTACCTAAGCCCATTTGGATATAACCCGTCGGACAAACATCGGCACAAATATGACAACCAACACACTTATCGTAGTCAGTATCAACATAACGACCGAGCGTTGCTTGATCTTTCTTAACCTTGAATACCGCATCTTGAGGGCAGTACATCACACAGTTATCACACTCAAAACACAAGCCACAAGACATACAACGACCTGCTTCTTTTTGTGCTTCTTCTTCGGTGTAACCAATTAAGCGCTCATCAAAGTTACCTAATACGTTATCAACATCAACCAATTTATGATTACGAGCATTACGAGCCTCTTCATCAAAATGACCTAAGAATAACTCAGTATGAGGAATGATAGAGGCAAATGAACGGTCTTCATAGTTATGAACTGCGTAATCAGCTGTATCTGTAGCCTCACCTGGTGTACCAGTTGAATCGTAATCTTCAGATGGTGCAAGATCCCACTCGTTAAGTTTTTCCATTAAGTCAAAATAATGTACGTCGACCTTAGGGCGAGCTGATTGATCTTTACCAGTAAGGTAATCACCAATACTTTCTGCAACAATACCAGCTTGGCCAATCGCAGTGGTTAATAAGTGTGGACGAACCACATCACCACAAACAAAGAAGCCAGGCTTGTTAGGCACTTGGTAGTTTCTGTCAGCATCAATAAAGCCACGCTCATTAAAGAATGAGCCATCAATACCTTCAGAATCAACACCTTGACCAATCGCTGGAACGATTAATTCACATTCAACATCAAACTCAGAACCTTCAATTACTGTAGAGCCGTCATCTTCTAAGCGTACAAAACGCAATGCAGTTGCACGACCATCTTCACCCTTAATAACTTCGATTGGGCTTAATTGACCTTCAATTTCAACACCTTCACGATTTGCATCGTCAATTTCTTCTTGTGCTGCTGGCATGTTCTCAATCGTAGAGCGAGTTGTTAATAATACATCGGCACCTAGGCGCTTAGAAGTATCAACCACGTCATGCGCCGTATCATTAAAGATGATATGCTCAGGGCGATCTTTATCAGGGACGTTATCAATATTACCTAAACGACGAGCAACGGATACAACGTCAATAGAAGTATCACCACCACCAATACAAATTACTTTGCCAGTAATATGTTGTAAACGACCTTGGTTATAAGCTTCAAGGAAAGCAACACCTGATACACAGTTTGTTGCATCACCACCTGGAATTGGTAATGAACGACCGGCCATTGCACCTAAGGCAAATAAAACCGCATCGTATTCTTTTTCTAATTCTTCAATAGTGACATCAACACCTACTTTGGTGTTCATTTTAGTTTCAACGCCCGTTTCTAAAATACGGTCAATCTCGTACTGCAATACGTCGCGTGGCACACGATAATCAGGAATACCGTACATCATCATGCCGCCTAATTTTTCGTATTTTTCAAATACAGTAACTGCGTGGCCTTGCTTACGCAATTGCAATGCAGCAGTTAATCCGCCACAACCACCACCAATAATCGCTACTTTTTTACCAGTAGGTTCAGCATTTACATCAAACTTGAAACCTTCTTCCTTGGCGTTATCACCAATGAATTGCTCAACCGCATTAATACCAATGGTATCTTCTACTTCGTTACGGTTACAACCATCTTCACAAGGTGCAGGACAAACACGACCCATGATTGATGGGAATGGGTTTGCATCTGTAGAACGCTTAAACGCGTACTCTTGCCATGACATATCACCTGGTGGCTTTTCCATGCCACGAACAATATCTAACCAACCACGAATATTGTGGCCTGATGGGCATGAACCCTGGCAAGGTGGTGTTTGTGCAACGTAAGTTGGACACTTATAAGTCGTGTCATTTTGGAAAATCTTTTGGTTCCATGGTACTGTGCCCATCTCATCACCTTCATCTTTAAACATTCTGAATGTGTGGTTGTCGCCTTTATAATTTTGTCCGTATGGATTCTTTTGCATATCAATTCTCCTTAACTATTATTCTGTTACTTCTTCAGCTTCTTGCGTTACTGAATCGTCTGTTTGTGGTTTCTCCATAATGATTGCCTCACTCACCAATTGGTGAGCACTAACAATCATGTATGGATCAAAATCAAATTTTGGTAAAACTTTAGAAAACTGTGATTTACAAATGGCACAAATTGCAACCAATGTATTCACACCGTCTGTCTTTTCTACTTCTTTTAAAGCTTGCATTCTTGGCATTGCGCCCTTAATACGAATCTCCATTAAATCATCTGTTAACAAGCCGCCGCCGCCGCCACAACAAAACGTTGATTCTTTAATCGTAGAGCGTTCCATATCAACATAGTTGTTACAAACCGCCTTGATAACTTCACGTGGCAAGATAAACTGACCATTTGGAATGCCGCCCATATTCGTGGCTCGTGCAACGTTACAAGAGTCATGGAAAGTCACATTACGATCATCGTTTTCAGATTTATCAAACTTCAACTTACCGCGTTGGATTAAATCGTGTGTGTATTCAATAATGTGCTGTGGTTGTGGGTAACGAGAATCTAATTGGTTTTGTAATTTCAAGGCATATTCGTCTGTTGCACCTGCACCAACACCAGTTAAAGTGTTCCAGAAACTATAAGCCACTCGCCAAGCATGACCACACTCACCGACCATCACACGAGATACTTCTAAATCCAAGGCTGCCTTACGAATACGTAATGCTGCTTTACGCATAATGTCATACGAGCCAATAAACATACCAAAGTTTGCGCCTTCAGAGGCATATGAACTCATGGTCCAGCTAACACCGTCTTCATGAAAAACTTTACCATAGCCGATTAGGCCGTCAATATGTGGCTCAGCAAAAAAGTCTGCTGATGGGGTAATGAGTAAAATCTCTGCACCCTTAACATCGAGTGGGTACTTAACTGCAATACCGGTTTCTTCTTCAATCTCTTCTTCAAGGTCGAGCAATGTGTCACGTAATGCTGGCTCAGGTAAGCCAAGGTTATTACCAATGGTAATCGCCTTGCCTAAAATCTGGTTACAATATTTTTGTCCAACACCAACCGCGTCTAATACTTCACGAGCAGCCATTGAAATTTCTGCTGTATCAATGCCGTATGGGCAGAATACCGAACAACGACGACACTGTGAACACTGATGGAAGTAGTTATACCAATCATCCAGCATTTCATCGTCAAGTTCTTTAGCACCAACCAATTTAGGGAAATGTTTACCTGCAAAAGTAAAATGACGACGATACACACTTCTAAATAAATCTTGGCGTGCAACCGGCATGTTTTTTGGATCAGATGAGCCTAAGAAGTAATGACACTTATCAGTACAAGCGCCACACTTCACACAAGAATCTAAAAAGACTTGCACTGAACGATACTTAGATTTAAGCTCGCCCATTTTCTCAATCGCAACTTCTTGCCAGTTATCTACTTTCTCGCCTGGGAAGCCGAGTGGATTCTGAAATTGTTCAGATGACTTGAACGGGCCATCACCCTCCATAACACCTTCGTTAATTTCAGGAATTTCTAAATATGTCGGTAAAACTGGGATATCAAATTCTTTAGCAGCCATGTTATTCGTCCTTGCCTAGTGCTTCATCTAATTTTACTACGTGCTCTTGCTCTTGCTTTAGCGCCCAAGGTGAGATATGACGTTTCTTACGTGCATCATCTACCTGGTTTCGTGTCGGGCTAAAGAATATACCTGGCACGTGTAATAATTTTGAAATTGGGAAAATTGCCATTAATACGAATACTAAGAAAAGATGGACTAGGAAATGAACTTCAGTCGGTAAATCTGCCCAACTAAAGGTAATTAAACCTGAAGCAAACTCTTTCACCATGATTACATCAGTGTGGTTACTGGTAAAGGTCATGACCGCACCACTAATACCAATAATTAACAACATAATCAACATCAAGTAATCCGAAGGTGCTGAGATGTAACGAATACGTTCAACGAAAATACGACGGCCCATCAAGCCAATCAGACCAATCACCATCGCAAAGGCTGCGTATTTAAAGGGTTGAACCAATAAAAATATTTCAGGTAAATCACCTGGCCAAAAATAGCGTGCATGACGAATCAGGACTAGTAATAGACCAACGTGGAACAACCAGCCAAATAGCCAGGTCCACTTATTAGCTTTGAATAAACTTTCAAATAAGACAACTTCGCGTGCCATGCGCATAACCACACCTGTTTGTGTTAATGGAGTTGGTGCAGTCGGAATTTTAAGAGGGGCGGGAGTAACCGTATATTGGTAAATTTTTCTCGCCATTCCAATTAGGAAGACAGCTAAAGATAAATAAAATAAAGCCGTAAAAATAATGCTTATTGCAGACATATTCCTCTCAAAATAAATGTAATATAATGTAATGTAAAAAAGCACCCGACAATGCAGGTGCTTTTAGAGCTTGTATTGTTTAGATACAACCTGTAGGCTTTGGAAGGCCGGCGAACTTACAACCTTGCTTACCAGGACCATAAGGGAATAAAGTATAAAGATACTTAGAGCTGCCTTTATCTTTACCAAGTTTTTTACCAACTGCTTTTGTCAATACGCGTACTGCAGGTGCAATTTGGTATTCTTCAAAATAATCACGCAAAAGATTAAGAACATCCCAACGTTCATGATAAAGATCAGCATTTTCGTCTGCTAAATCAATATCATCACTTTTTGCCATTTCAATAGCAATTTCTTTTGTCCAATCTTTAAGGTTTAATAAGAAACCTTCTTCATCTACTTCTGCGCCTAAAATATCAGCCATCGTTCTACTCCTATATATAAATTACGTTAAACCCAAGAAACCGCAGTTCCATGTTCAACAACTAAATCAACAAAACCTGCATAATCAACTAATTTGATATTATCTGCAACTTTTGTTGAAATTCCTCTCGCATCAACATCACCTTGCAATGCGTAGACTCTGCCTTGAGTGGCAAGATCTGCAAGCATTGGTGAGTTGGCGTTTTTCGCAGCACTAATTACACCGTCTTCAATCAATAAAATAACACTCGTGTCATCAATTGTATTTAAACAAGACTGTAATGAATTACGCTCGAAAGATGATTTATTTACTGTATGTAACATAGTCAACCTCCCTTAAAAACTTAAACATACGTCTTGATCAGACATAATTTTAGTAAGCTCAGCATTTGAAACAATTTTGACACTTGGTTTTTCTTCCCAATCATCATCTTCGTCTTCATACACTAAAGGCATTAGATCGTCAGCGGTTAAGCCCCTCTCTTCTAAAGATTCAGCTGAGACATACAATTTGTTAATATCGTAATCACCTAAAGCATGGAATGTTTTAGAAAAGTTTTTCATGCCAATACCATCAGTATTTTGGCCTTCAACGATTTGGTAAACACCATCATCGATAAAAGCTAAAGATACATCTTGATCAAAAGCAGCGGCAATTAATACCACTTCCAATGACTCGATTGCATATGCTGTACCGTAAGAAGCCTTACGATTTAAATACATAAATTTCTTTATTGCCATCTTAGTCTCCAAATACCACTAAACGATCCGACTGAATACCGGCTTCGATCAATTGACCTAAACCCGAAATACGGAACGCTGGATGGATATTATTACCTTCAATACCATTCTTCTTTGCTTCAGACTCATCAAGCATACCGCGTCGAAGTGCTGCTGCAATACAAACGACAAGCTCAGGCTCACCATCGGCGTTTTTAATGTCTAACTCAGCCCATTGATTTACAACGTTACGGTCGTCTTGTGGTGGCATGGTAAAGCGTGATGCGTTATTAACACCATCATGATAGAAGAACACACGAAAAATTTCATGGCCTGCTGCTATCGCCGCTTTGGCAAATTGGTACGCTGAATCAGACGCTTGGTGCTGATACGGGCCCTCGTTAATTTGAATAGAAAATTTCATTTAACTAACCTTTAGAAACGAATGTAAGCAGATGAATTTAACTGGTGACGTGTACCTTTCCAGTCAGAAACATGGAACTTAGTAAACGGTAGTCCAGTCTTTTCAAAGAATGCTGGCCAGCCAATACGCTCAACCCACTCGCCTACTCTTTCCCAGTCGCGAGCATCACCTTTGTACACTGCTAAAATTTGCTTAACAACTGCACCAACTTCCGGCCATCTTGGCGGGTTGTTTGGCAGGCCTGCCGCTACAAGCTTCTGGAATGAAGGCTTAGAACGTGCATTAGAGTGTTTACCACCGATCCAAATAGCGATCTTTGAATGTTCAGGATCGTTAATTTGCATTGGAGGACATGGTGGGAAACATGCACCACAACAGATACATTTCTTCTCATCAACTTCTAATGTTGGCTTGCCGTTAACCATTGCAGGACGAATCGCTGCTACTGGACAACGCGCTACAACTGTAGGACGCTCACAAACGTTAGCGACTAGATCGTGGTTGATCTTAGGTGGCTTAGTATGCTGAATGTTAATCGCGATATCACCGTGACCACCACAGTTAATCTGACAACATGAAGTCGTCATGTGTACACGGTTAGGCATTTCTGATTTTTGGAATTCTTCGTATATATCATCCATCAGTGCTTTTACAACACCGGATGCATCTGTACCTGGAATATCACAATGTAACCAGCCTTGAGTGTGTGAAATCATTGACACAGTTGGGCCTGTACCGCCAACTGGGAAACCAGCGTCTTGTAAAGCTTTAATTAATGGTTCAACTTTAGATTCTGCATCAACCATAAATTCAATGTTTGAACGAATAGTAAAACGCATGAAACCGTCGCCAAATTCATCAGAAATGTCACATAATTTTTTAATTGTGTAGACATCCATTTGTCTCTGTGTACCAGCACGAACAGTCCAAATTTCTTCATTATGCTTTGAAGTGTGGTGTAATACACCTGGACGTGGACGATCATGATAAGCCCATTGGCCGTAGTTACGACGCATTGTTGGGTGCATGTATTGGATAGGGTCTGGACAGCCAGATTCGATAGGCATTCTTGGTGCTTCAGCCATAGTATTTCTCCTAATATATAGTATTGGGCGAAGGAAGCTTCGCCCTAAAAATTGTTATTTAAATTTCAGTGCGTGTTATGCGTTTGCTTCGGCTTTGTTTTCGAACCACTTAACCGCTTCTTCGTCCCACTTGTCCATACGTACATATGACATGTAACGTGGTGAATCAACCATGTTAGGATTAACGTCTAAGCCAATGCCTTCCATAAAGTTCACAATACCGATACGCTCGATCATTTCACCTGTACGCTCATGCTCTAGTGCGTTCTCAGCAAAGAAGTCAATCACTTCGCCTGCTAATTCTTCAATTGCTTCGTAGTCGTCTTCTGACTCAAGCTTCATAAATGGAACAACAACTGTACCGAATAAGTCACCGATCTTCAATGTGCGCTTACCGCCCATACAAATCGTTACACCTTTGTCATCGCCAGTCGCTAAGATAGCTTCAGTAGGCATGTCTTTTGTGATGTACTTATGTGTCAATGGTGAAGTTACATTTAAACAATGCATACATTTAACACAGTTTTTGTTATCGATTGTTAATGAAGTGTCGCTTTCAACTTTCATACATTGCGTAGGGCAACGAGAAGTAATGTTGTCAACAACGTAATCCATACCTTTGTCTGCAACCATTGCTTTCCATAAGTCTTGGTTGATTTTAATATCATCTCTCCAAGTACCAATCGTTGCAAAGTCTGAACGCTCAATTGAGTTCATACAGTCGTTAGCACAACCTGAAACCTTAAATTTCATTTTGTATGGTAACGCTGGACGGTGCATATCATCTAGGAATGCGTTTACTAATGTGCGTAATGCTGCTGATTCGTTAGTGTTTGACATTTCACAACGTGCTGCACCAACACATGACATGCCCGTACGTACTGCAGGACCTGCACCACCCATATCAAAACCGATCTCGTTAAGCTCGTTGAAAATAGTTTGTGTTGTTTCTTCAGTTGCGCCTTGGAACATAATGTCGCCAGACTGACCATGAAATGCAATCAAGCCAGAGCCGCCGTTATCAACAAATGTATCACACATAGTTCTTAAAAGATCTGATGTGTAGTGCATACCTGCTGGCGGTTGAATTCTTAATGTATGGAACTCAGCTGCATCTTTAAATTTGTAGTCGCCGTTTTCATCTTTAAGCTCATTGAAGCGTGGAATTACACCACCACCATAACCGATAACACCAACGGTGCCACCTTTCCAGTAACCTTTTTTAGTTACGTATGATGTTTCTAATGTTGCTAAAACGTCGCGCACCATGCTAGCACCTGCGTGATCATCTTGAGCTAATCTTTTAAGGCCGGTTACAAACGAAGGCCATGGACCATTTTCCAACTCATCGAGGTTGGGGGTGTTGTATAGCTCTTTTGCCATTTTATTTCTCCAGTATATTTAATAAATCTTCTGATCTTAAAAAAAGAAGATGTGAACGGGACAAATTATACTTGGAATGTAAGAAATACCACCCTTTATTAGTGGTATTTTTGACTACCCCTTAGGGGATATAAATAGGGGTATAAGATTAGAAAACTAAGTCTAATAAGCTAATGATTTGTTAAATATTGATCGACTTTCTCGGCAACACCACGGCCTTCATGAATTGCCCACACTACTAATGATTGGCCACGACGGCAATCTCCAGCAGTAAATACGCCCTTTTGAGAGGTGGTGTATTCACCATAAGCAGCTTGGTAGTTGCCACGGGCATCAAGCTCAATATCAGCATCATCACTCAAATAATGCTCTGGTGAGACAAAGCCCATAGATAACAACACTAATTGCGTGTCCCAAGTTTTTTCACTGCCTTCAATTTCAATCAGTTGGCCGTCTTTAAAATCAACATTCACCGTATTAAGACCTGCAACTTTACCTTCATCATTCTTAATGAAAGATTTGGTCATTAGATGATATTGCCTTGGGTCGTTGCCAAATACCTGCGCCGCCTCTGCATGGCCGTAATCAACACGATAAATCAGTGGCCATAGCGGCCAAGGATTATTATCTGCACGGTCTTCGGGCGGCTTACCCATTAGTTCAAAATTCACAATTGACTTAGCGCCCTGACGTAGTGCTGTACCGATACAGTCTGTACCGGTATCACCGCCACCAATAACGATCACATCCTTGCCTTTGGCAGATAGATCAGAATCGTCAGCATGACCCGTGTCTAACAAACTTTTGGTATTTTTAGATAAATATTCCATTGCCATGTGTACACCGTTGGCATCACGGTTGGCTACTGGTAAATCACGTGCTTGAGTGGCACCGGTCGTAAACACCAAAGCATCGAATTCTTTTTGTAAATCGGCAGTCGTAGTATCTTGACCAACATTAACGTTGGTGATAAATTCAACACCAGAATCTTTAAGTAAATTAACACGACGATCAACCACATCTTTACCGAGTTTCATATTGGGAATACCATACATCAGTAATCCACCAATACGATCATCACGCTCAAATACAGTCACACTATGGCCAATTTTATTAAGTTCGTCTGCTGCCGCTAAACCTGCAGGGCCAGAGCCAATAATGGCGATTTTCTTACCAGTGCGGTACTCCACCATGTGTGGTTGAATCCAGCCTTCTTCAAAACCACGATCGATAATTGTTTGTTCTATATTTTTAATGGTGACAGCAGGATTGTTAATACCAAGCACACAAGAGCCTTCACAAGGTGCCGGACAAACTCGACCGGTAAATTCTG